>MDTB01063861.1_pt1 | contig 24273 bp, 25 predicted proteins | sample 811161 | NCBI WGS metagenome assembly MDTB01 (sample SAMN05326650, study PRJNA326480) | marine metagenome | isolation source: seawater | place: Mediterranean Sea | collected 2009
CCTGCCCGATCGGCATCTGGTCCATCGTCGGGTCTTCGGCCGCCGCCGCAATGTAACTGGCTGGCGGGATCATACCGAGCTGGCCGGTCAGGTTCATGGGATAGTGAGCTGACTCGCGCAGCAAGTTGTACTGCACCGTGTAATCGTCAATCTTCTCGACGCGGTTCTCCGCCGGGTATTGCGGGGCCACGGCAAGCGAGATGAGCGGGTCAGCAAGCTGCGCCTCAAAAGCAGCAACCATGTCGTCGGCAGTCATCTCCGAACCGTCGTGATAGGTGATGCCCTGACGCAGCGTGATCTGCCATGAGTTAGTGCCTTCAACCGGTGTCGCCGATTCAGCCATGAATGGGAACCAGTTGCCGTCCTGGTCGATGGCAATCAGTGGGTCGAAGATCGGCTGGGCCATCAGGTACGCCGCGTTTGCGAAGTTGTTGGCGACCGGGTTAATACCGTCGCCGTCAGCTTCCATTGCGACCCTCAGGATGCCGCCGCGCTGGATCTCCTCCTCGACGACCTCCTCCTCAGCAGGCTCCGTGATGGTCGGCGCGACTGAGTCTCCGTCGTCCTCTTCCACCGGGTCGTCACTTGAGCTGTCCGACGTCGTGTCGGCACTGCTGTCGTCGCTGTCGTCATCCCCGCCACATGCGGCGGCGAACACGATGAGGGCTAGGAGCATGGCGAGAAGCCTCACCAGGTTTGAACGGGCAAATCGAGATTGCATCGGGGACCCCCCCAGGTCGATGGAAACGGGCTGTGGATCGCACTACCCGACCCAGAAGGTTTACCACCTGTGATTGCGGTTGGAAAGCGACAGTTAGGGATGCTGCGAGCTGACCGACACGATTTCGCCTGTCATGTAGCCTGCGAGATCGCTTGCGAGGAACACCATCACGTTGGCGACTTCCCACGGTTCTGCTGCCCGACCAAAGGCCTCTCCTGCAGCGAGACCGTCGAGGAGATCCGGGTCGGAGACCTTTTCGAGAAAGGCATGCATGGCGATGCTCGGCGCGACCGCATTGATGTTGATGCCGTGTTCGGCTGCCTCGATCGCGGCGCACCGGGTGAGCGCCATCACGCCCGCCTTTGCAGCCGCGTAATGGCACTGTTCGGCCTGGGCTCGCCAGCCAACGACCGACGAGTTGTTGACGATCGCGCCCTCGATACCGGCGTCGATCATGTGACGCATGACGGCTCGGGTGCAGCGCATCGTGCCATCGAGGGTGACGGTGAGTACCGACGACCACTGCTCGTCGGTCATGTCGACGAGCTTCACCTGTCCGCCGAGGCCGGCGTTATTCATCATCACGTCGATACCGCCCATTGCATCGACCGCCGCCGCAACGAGCGACTGCACATCTTCCTCGACCGTGACATTGCAGATCGCTGTGTGAGGTCGAACACCAGTCGCCTCGGCGAGACGGTCGGCGGTCTCACTAAGTCGACGCTCGTGGATGTCGGAGATCAGGACCTGCGCACCCTCGAGCAGGCAACGCTCCGCAACGGCAGATCCGATACCGGTGCCGGCCGCCGCCGTGACAACCACCCGCTTGCCGGTGAGCAGTTCGCGACCAGGCGGCGGTGCAGGCATCACTCGCCCTTCTCGGCGGCCATCTCCGCCATGCGACGCTCGAGGTCAGCGATGAAAGGATTGGGCTCCTGACCGACCTCGTCAAAACGCTCTGCAATCGACTCCGGGGTCCAGCCATCTTCGCCCGCCATCATCGTGCGGACCTCCATCGGCTGGTTCCAGACGCTGATGCGACCACCGACAACGGTGTAGATCTGGGCGTTGACATCGCGGCCGGCATCGGAGAGCAAAAAGATCGCCATCGGGGCGATGTCCTCGGGTTCGCCGGTCTCAATCTCGAACGGGACGTTCTCACTCATGCGGGTCTTGGCGACCGGCGCAATGCAGTTGGCGTTGATCGCAGGGCCGCCGCGCATCCGCAGGCTGGCCGCGGTCATGGCCGCCGAGCGGGTGAGGCTGACGATGCCACCCTTCGCCGCCGAGTAGTTGGCCTGCGCAGTAGAGGCGGTGAAGGCACCTGAGGTGAAGCCCACGAGCGAGCCGCCCGTCTCCTGCTTGCGCATCCGGGCGAACGCAGCCCGATACACGTTGAAGTGGCCCTTGAGATGCACAGCGACGACGTGATCCCACTCGTCTTCGCTCATGTTGAACAGCATGCGCTCGCGCAGCACGCCCGCCGGGCAGACGACACCGTCGATCGAACCCCAGTTGTCAACAGCGGTGGCGACGACCTGCTCGCCGACATCGAACTGGGCGATATCGCCGGCGACGGCGACGGCGCTGCCGCCCTTGGCCATGATCTCGGCAACGACGGCGTCGGCAACCTCGCTCGAGGGATCACTGCCGTCCATCGCCACGCCATAGTCGGCGACGACGATGTTCGCACCCTCGTCGGCGCACGCGAGAGCGATCGCCTTACCGATGCCGGACCCACCGCCGGTGATTGCGATGTTCTTGCCTTCGAGACGTCCGGTCATGTCGAGCTCCTGAATGTGGGACGCCGGGATGCTAACCGGGGGTTCCCGCTCCACCCCAACCCCTCAACCAGTGGAGGCACCCAAGAAGCGATGATCACACCCGGGCGGGAGCCCCGACGAGCATTCTCGCAGCATGAGTGAGCTCGGACTGCACGCTTTCGTCGGGAGCGATGCCACTGACCCAGCGGGAGAGCGCCGAAGACCACACATGGCCGATCACCCTGGCGATGCCCTCGGCATCGAGTCCCCGATCAGGACCAAGCGCCGTGACGACCAGCGCTCGGAATTGAGTGTCGACCTCGACCTTGTGTTCGATCGCCGCAGGCGAGGTCGTGCCGAGCGCCCGGATCAACGCACCCATCAGCGTGGGCCGGTTTTGGGTAAGCGCGGCCGAACGCTCGAGAAGGAAGACGAGTCGGTCACTCGGCGTGTCGCCGGCGAGCGCACCGGACTCGATCCGGCGACGGGTGCGTCGCAGCCAGCCGGCAAGACCAGCGATGAGCATCTCGTCCTTGCCGGAGTAGTAGCGATAGATGGTGCCGAGCGCGACGCCAGACTCCTCAGCCACGGCACGCATCTGCACGGCCTCGTACCCGCCCTCGCCCGCCATACGCATGGCGGTCTCCAAGATTCGGATGCGGCGCTCCTGTTGCGCTTGCGTGAGTCGGCGCTCGTCGGCCATCGGTCAACTGTGGACGAAACGGCCCCAGCGATGCGAATCGAGTTCGGTGGTCCACACACGGACGGAACCACTCCCCCGACGACGAGGTCCGCAGCAACTGGCCGACCGGTCAGGCCTCCGGCGCCGGAGGAGGAGGAGGAAGCTCTGAATCAGGCTCCGACATCGCTTGGTCGTTGCGCATCGAGCCAAGAATGTCGACCCCAGTCGCGGCCTCGATCTGCTCAGTGAGTGAGACGACCGCACCCGGCAGCTGCGACACGAGGCCAGGAATCCCCCCACCCTGACCACCGCCGTTGTCGACGATGGCGACCCGGTCGATGTCGACATTGTTGACCGTCGACACGATCTTGTCGACGAGCTCAGGAAGCATGTTGAGCACGAAGATGCGCTGGCCGTCGTCGCCGGCGGCCTGGTACTGCTCCGTGAGGCGCTGGAACACCTCGACCTGAGCCTTGCCGTCCTCGATGATCTTCGCGGCCTCCGCCTGAGCGGCAAGCTGCTTGGCTTCGAGGTTGGCCTTGGCGGGCGTGACGACATCGGCCTCGAGGCGACGACGCTCCAGCTCGATGCGCTGCTGTTCGAGCTCCTGCTCGGCGGTGGCACGCGCAATGTCGCCGGCGACCGACGCCTCCTCCTCCTTCGCCTTGGCGATCGCTTCAAGCTCGGCAGTGCGTACACGGAGCTGGTTCTGCTCCTCGACGATGTTCTTGTCGGCCTGCACCGTGGCGATCTGGGCTCGTTCGCGAGCGGCAGCCTCGGCCGCCTCGGACTCGGCCATCCGTTCGGCCTCGGCCACACGGGCCTGCTTGACGACCTCGGCCGTGAGTCGACGGCCGACCGAGTCGAGGTACAGATTGTCGTCGGTTACGTTCTGGATCTTCATCACGTCGAGTTCGAGACCCAACGTCTTGATGTCGTCGTCGGCTTCGTCGATTAGCTGATGAGAGAACTTCAGCCGGTCCTCGTTGACCTCTTCGGGCGACAACGTGGCGAGCACACCGCGCAGGTTAGCTTCGAGGGTCTCCTTGGCGATCTGGCCGATCTGCTCGGTGGGAATGTCGAGGAAGCGCTCAGCGGCGTTCTCGAGCAGACCCTCAGCGCTCGACACCTTGACGTTGGCAATGCCCTGAACGTTGAGCGGAATCGCTCCCTTGGAGTAGGCGTTGGTTACCGAAACCTCGAGTGGAATCGTGTTGAGATCCATCCACGCGACCTTCTCCAGGATCGGGATTCGAAGAGTACGGCCACCCCTGAGAATGCGGTAGCCGACCGTTCGGCCATCCGACAGGGTGCGCGTTCGACCGGAGATCACGGCGACCTTGTTGGGGGGACAGATCACGATCAGCGAACTGACGATCATGATCACGAACAAGACGGCGAGCACGGCGATGATCGCCAAGACGAGCGCAGTAGCCATCAGTGGTCTCTCTTTCCTGGTTGTCTCCGGCCGGACCGGAGGTGGGTGACCGGCGAGCCGGGCATTCGAGTAAGGGTCAGCCGAGTTCGAGATCAGGGCCGAGCGGTGCGACAAGGGCGACCCCGCCTTCCACCCGTACGATAACGACGCGTTCCCCCGGATCGATGGTGGAGCCGTCGACCGGTGACGCTGTCATCTGTTCGCGAGCGCCAGCCTTCGTGAGGATGATCTTGCCACGATGTTCGCCGCTGATCGGGAGGGACACGTTGGCGATCATGCCCTCGAGTTCGTGGTCCATGACCTCGCTGGAGTTGGAGTTTCTTCGAAGCCAACGAAAAGCCGCGCTGTTGAACGCGCCAGCGGCGACGGCGGTGATGATCGCCACAAGCAAGGTGATGAGGCCGGCGGTGCCGACAATCTCGAGTAACAGACCGGTCAGACCGAAGAACCCCAGCACGAACGACATCGTCGACAACGACAAGAACGCAAGGGGGCCGTCGGCCTCGGCGTCGCCGAACCCGTCGCCACCATCGGCATCACCGGCGAAGGAAAACCACAGCAGCAACGGAATACCGACCGCCGCACAGAAGAGATAGAGACCTGTCATACCCGCATCACCGTCCTGCCCAACCGTACTCCGATTCCTCGCGGGGGTCTCCGCGGGTACGGTCCCGTGCCATGTCCGACACCACGGAAACCGTCGTCATCAACCACAGCGAGTTCCCACTTCCGCCCCAGGTCCGCGAGTGGCCAGGGATCCGCGTCGTCAAATGCCCACGCGAAGGCGAGATCCCTCCCGACATCGACGGCGAGGTAGTGTTGACCCGCACCGACGGCGGCCCCAACCTCGTCGACCTGCTGGCCCGGAGTCCGAGGTGGGTGCACACCGTCGGCACCGGTGTCGACAGCTTCCCATTCGACGCCCTCCAGGGTCAGAGACTCACCTGCTCGCGCGGCATCAGCGGCGAGTTGATCGGTGAGTGGGTCTTCGCCCAGATGCTCGCAGCAGCCAAGGGGCTCCCCGACGTCTTCCTCGACGAACCGCCAGCCGATTGGTCCCGACCTGACTTCCGGGTCGGGACCCTGCGGGGCGCCACCGTCGTGATCCTCGGTATGGGCGGCATCGGGGCCGAGGTCGCACGCCTCTCACTCGCGCTCGACATGAACGTCATCGGCGTCCGCCGACAAGGCACCGACGCACCTCACCCGGGGATGACGGTCGTGAACGACATCGCCACCGTGATCGGAGAGGCCGATCATGTCGTAATCGCCGCTCCCTCGACCCCCGACACCGAGGGCATGTTCGACACCAAGCTCTTTGCGAAAATGAAACCGGGTGTCCACTTCTGCAACATCGCCCGGGGCACCCTCGTCGACCAGGACGCGCTCCGTGCGGCGCTCGACAGCGACACAATCGCCCGGGCCTCGGTCGACGTCTGCACCCCCGAGCCACTGCCCGAGGGCCACTGGATGTATCACCACCCCAAGGTGCTCCTCACACCGCACACCTCGTGGATGGGCCCGGGCGCGTTCGAGAAGATGATCGAGACGTTCCACCACAATTACCTCGCCTGGCGAGCAGGTGAACCCCTTGACGGGCTGGTCGACATCGACGCCGGCTACTAGGAAGTTGGTCCATGTCGTTCAACGATCGCTTCCACGAGATCAGTACCGAAGTCCGCAACTGGGGCCGGTGGGGTGACGACGACCGCCTCGGCACGCTCAACCTGCTGACCGACGAGGCGGTTGCGCACGCTGCGTCGACCATCCGTTCGGGCCGGCGGGTCCCGATGGCGATCGATCTCTCGCCGAACGGACCCCAGATCGGTTCGATACCCGGCCGGGTTAACCCACTGCGGGCGATGAACTACATCAACAACCCGGATCTCGGCGACCCCGACGGCAACGCCATGGTCCCCCACTTCAACGACGACCACGTCGTCATGGGTCTGCAGGCTGCGACCCACTGGGACGCACTAGGCCATGTCAGCTACGCAGGCTCGCTATACAACGGTGTCCCGGCCGACACCGTCACCGCGCTCGGCGGCTCGACCGTGCTCGGCATCGACAACGTACGCAAGCTTGTTGGCCGCGGCGTGCTCCTCGATGTCGCCGCCATGCGAGGGGTCGACCAACTCCCGGGCGGCCACGAAATCACGAGTGACGAACTCGACGAGACGGCTGCGTGGGCGGGAGTCGAGATGCGGCCCGGCGACATCGTGCTGATCCGCACGGGCCGAATCCGTTCGTTCAAGGACGGCGGCGGGCTCTCGTACATCATGGGTCCCGCCGGCGACGCGTCGAACCCCGGCCCGGGCATCGACGCGTGCCGATGGTTCCACCGCAACGACGTCGCCGCCGTCGCCGACGACGTCATGACCTTCGAGGTCTTTCCCGGCCCTGAGCCCGAGAACATGCTCGCGGTCCACTGCCTGGCGATCGTCGATATGGGACTCACCACCGGACAGATCTGGGATCTCGAGGCCTTGTCGGTCACCTGTGCCGAGGAGGGCCGCCACACCTTCTTCCTCGCAGCGAACCCCGAGCCCTTCGTCGGCGGCTGCGGCGCACCAGTCAGCCCGGTCGCCGTCTTCTGATAGACACGTGACCGCCCCATAACGGGGCGGTCACTCATTCGGGGGTGCATGCACATGCCGTCGTTGGTCGAACGCCTTGCGAGCATCGAACTTTTTTCCGAGCTCACCGCCAAGGAGATCAAAAAAGTCGCGTCGTACATGACGACAACCAACGTCCGTCAGGGTCGAGATCTCACCGTGCAGGGTGCCACCGGCCGTGACTTCATGATCATCGTCAAGGGCGAGGCCAGCGTGCGTCGCAACGGGTGCCTCGTCGCCACCCTCGGCCCCGGCGATTTCTTCGGCGAGCTCGCCGTGATCGCCGGCGTGCCCCGCACTGCCACCGTCACCGCCGAGAGCCCGATGGTGGTCGAGACCCTCAACCGGCGCGAGTTCTCATCGCTACTCGACGAAAGCCCCAAGCTCGCCCGCAAGATCCTCGTCGGTGCGGTCAAGCGCTTGTACAAGCTCGAAGATGGCGTGGTCCGCTGAGCCGATGATCGAGGTCGCCGTCGTCGGCAGTGCGAACCTCGACCTCGTCGTCGAGGTCGACACCATCCCGCTGGTCGGGGAAACCGTCCCCGGAGGCGACTTGCATCGGATCCCCGGCGGAAAGGGCGCCAACCAGGCAGTCGCTGCTGCGCGCCTCGGACGCAAGGTTGCGATGATCGGGCGTATCGGCGACGACGAGGGCGGGGCCATGCTCCGGTCTGCCCTCGACGGTGACGGCGTCGACACCCGCCATCTCCTCACCACCGCTGGCGTCCCCAATGGCGTCGCGTTGATCTCGGTGGGAGCCGACGGCGACAACGCGATCGTGGTAAGCCCCGGCGCCAATGGCCGGGTCGCTCCCGCCGACATCGAGGCGGCGGGAGCCATCCTCGAGACCGCCGTCGTCACCCTTCTCCAGCTCGAGGTGCCGCTCGACGCCGTTGCCGCGGCTGCCGCCCGAGCAGGCGGCACCGTGATCCTGAACCCTGCGCCAGCTCAGCTGGAACCCCTCCCGATATCGCTGCTCGCCGACATCGACGTGCTCGTGCCCAACCAGACGGAACTCGCCACCATCGCCGGCCACAACGGCCCCGTCGACCGGGTCGCCGCCGCCGAACTCGCGACCCGGCTGCCGTGCTCGTCGGTAATCGTCACCCTCGGTGCCGAGGGTGCGCTCGTGGCGCTCAACGGCGACGCTACCCACGTACCCGCTCCCATTGTGAGCCCGGTCGACACGACGGCGGCAGGTGATTCGTTCTGCGGCGCGCTCGCCGATGGCCTGGTGCGCGGGCTGGATCTGGTCGAGGCGACCCGTTGGGCCGTCAGGGTGGGAGCGGCCACCACCCAGCGTCCGGGGGCACAACCGTCGCTGCCGACACCCGACGAGGTCGGGCACCTCATCGGCAACTGACCTGCGGCCCGCTGCGCTCGCCCATAGCATCGACGCCATGTCACGCCCCTCGATGCTGATCGACTGCGACCCCGGCCTCGACGATGCCATCGCGCTCTTGGCCGCCGCCCATCTAACCGAACTCGTGGGCATTACGACGGTCAACGGCAATGTCGGCATCGAGCACACGACCCATAACGCGCTTGCTGTCGCCCAGGTCAGCGGCCGAGATATCCCGGTCCACCGGGGTGCCGCACGCCCGCTGATCGCCCCAACGATCGATGCTGCCTACGTTCACGGCCCCACCGGCCTCGGCTCAGTCGAGATCCCGGACCTCGACCGTGACATCGACTCCGATGACGCGGTGGGCTTCATCCTCGACATGGCCCGTTCGGTCGACGATCTCCAGTTGGTGGCCGTCGGGCCACTCACCAACATCGCCTTGGCGTTGCACCGCGATCCCTCTCTACCGAGCCAGCTCGGTGGGTTCACCATCATGGGTGGCGGTGCCCACGTCGGCAACGTGACCGCCGTCGCCGAGTTCAACGTGTGGGCCGACCCCGAGGCTGCGGCGGTCGTGTTCCGCGAATTCCCGATGACCACGATGGTCGGGCTCGACGTCACCCATCGAGTCCTGATGGGCGCTACCGACCGCGATCGCATGCGAGCGGCCGGCGGCCCGGCCGCCGCCCTCGCCGCCGACCTTCTCGACTTCGCCGTTGCCCGTGCCGACGGGATCGCCGGGCGCGACGGAGCACCGATCCACGATGCCACCGCTGTTATATCGGTCGTGGCCCCCGAACTATTCGCCAGCGTCGAACGGCCCGTCGAGGTCGAACTGTCGGGCGCGATCACCCGCGGCATGACCGTCGTCGACGACCGTCCAGGCGGACGGGCGGACGAGGGCCCTGCGCCTGCGAACGCTCGCGTCCTCCTCGACGCCGACGAGCAGGCCGTCATCGACGTCATCGTCGATGCGATCCTCGCCCTCGACGCCTCCCGATGATTGGCGAGTTCATCGACGAGATCCTCTCCGGCGATCGGGTCGTCTTTTCGTTTGTCAGTGTCTGGGTCATCGCAGGCGCCGTCTGGATCCTGCTCGACTGGCTCGGCAATACGAGCCGAGGCCGGTTCGTCCCCAAGGGCGATCAACACCACGGCACCCGAGCCGAGCGCCTCGAGGCCCGCCGCCGACAGCGAGCCGAGGACGATGCCGCCATCCGCTCCACCCTCCGCGATGCCTACGGAACCTCAAGCCTCCGAGCCGCCTGGACGACATCCCACGAGACTGTGGCGATCGACGCCGACAACCAGCTTGTCCGGCCCGACCCACGCAAGCCGTCAACTTCGCTCCGTGAACCGGTCCGGCTCGGCACGTTCAGCGAATCCGGGGTGGAACCGCTGCTCGGCACCTTCGACCCCGACATGCCCTTCGTCGTAGAGGCGACGATGCCGCGCGGGCGCTGGAGTGTCGGCGCCAACCCCTTGATGCTGAGCCGCAACGGCAAGCCACCGACGGCGGCGACCCTTCGCGCTCGTGTCTGGAAGAACCACGCCGGTGATCCCATGTGGGGTCCGGCCAATCAGGGACGGATGCAGGCTGGCCGACCGCCGCAACGTCACAATCCATTGACCGGCAAGGTCGAGACCGCTGTGGTCGACCTTTGCACTGCTCGGCCCGGATGGAAGGGCGAGCTCCTTGATCCGTTTGCGACCGTCCCCGACACCGCTGATACCGAAGCGGACTCTGCATGACTGCTGCTGAACGCTGGATCGATGAACACGCCAACGTTGTCGACGACGACGGCGACACCGTCCATGCTGCGGTGACCGTCGATCTCAACGTCGACAGCATTGTCACGGTGCGGCGGATCCATGCATCCGACGAACGACCGCAGGGGCTCGCTCTCGACGCCGACCAGCCGCTCGTGGTCGGTGATGTGACCAAAACCCGCATGGTGCTCTGGGCCCACTCGGCCCCCGATAAGGTCGAGATCGCCGCCCCGGCCGGTCGTCTCACCCTCTGGAATGTGTGGGAGGCCGACGGCGCTGCGCATGCATGGGTCGGTGCCGCCGGCATCCTCCTCGACGAAGCCGCTGGAGACACGACCCGACTTCGGACATCTGATGGTTTCGGCGAACGCACCATCGACCTCGAGGTCGAGATTCACATTCGCGCAGCCTGAGTTTCTCAGGGGGATCCACGCTCCGCCTCCTCTGAGCGACCAGACTTGATGATCGATGGAGTGAGTGAGCGGAGCAACGGCGCTTCGTTCGACAAAGGACATCGATCATGGACGCACGCATCGTCAACCGTTCCGGTGAGGGCTTCTCGCTGGTGACCGGGCCCGGCCGCCAGCCATTGACCCGCCGCCAGGCCGACGCTCTCGGACGCCTGATCGGTACAATCCCACAGATCTCGACCCGCTGACCCCAACGGGGGGCGATCAGGCGTCGGGTTCGTGCACGAGGGCGATCCAGTCCTCGCCCGGCTCGACGACCGTTCGGAGCAGCGTCGACGCCACGATCAGCCACGTAACCACAACGGACGGATTCTCTCCGTCGGGAAGCTCGGCGACGATGCCGTACTTGGCGTGATCCTGTCTTTTGACCCATCCCTTCGGCAGCTCGACACCGACCTCGGCCAGACGATCGAGCGCCTTCGGTCCCGTGCCGTGTTCGACCCCGATCTGTGCGGGTCGCGGCTTTGCGCCTTGCGCCACCGGGGTCCAGGTCGCCATCGCCACCGCCGGCCCACGGCCGGCGAAGAAGTCGCCGAGCGCGGAACGTTTGGGAACACGAGAGTGTTCCTCTTCAGTGAGGCACGGTGTGAAGTTGATCCAGCCCTGGCCATCACCACGCCGTTCGAGGCGCTGGATCGCTGCGACAACACGTTGGTGCTCGTCTCGATGGAACTCGATGTCGCTGATGGTGATGGCCACCGCCCAACGCTACCGGCCACCATCGCCATCATGGTCGCCGCCCCGATACCGGGCGCCACGGGCTGGTCCAAACCCTGCGGTACCGTTAGCCCTGCGGGACCTCTTCCTCAATGCGACGAACCACAACCTCCCTTTCGCTGACACTCCTCACCCTCGCCGTGCTGGCCGGTGTCCTTGCCGCCACGCCTGCCTCGGGTCAGGTCGAGGCCGAGATCGAGACACTTGAGGTCCGGCGGGACGAGATCGGGATTGAGTTCGGTCAGATCGACACCGATCTCGCCCTCACAGAAGCCGATCTGGAGGTGCTCGATCGGGAGCGGGTGACGGCCGAGGTCCAGATCGAACTAACCGCTGACGACTTCGAACGGGCCGTCGATTCCCGTCGCGAGCCAGCGTCGACCCGCGTGGCAATCGCACTCGTCGGCTTCACCAGGGGCGACCCGCGCGAGAATGCCCTCCTCGACGAGGTACTCGCCCTTCAGGGCTCCGACGAAAACACTCGCGCTCGAGCGCTCTACACGGCAGCGATCGACGACGCCCAAACCCGCCTTGAGCGCGCCGAGGAATCAATCCGAGACGTTGCCCTTCGCCTCGACGACGACCGCGCAATGCTCGCCGACGTCATCGGACGTCAGCAGACAGCGGAGCAACTCCGCGGTGAACTCGGGCAGCGCCGTGCCGACCTGAACCTCGAACTCGAAGAGACCATCGCACGCATCGAACACCTGCGTTCGCTCGAGGAAACAGCGCTGCTCACCGGCCTCACCACCTTCGATGCCCAAAACCGACCAGCGTTGGCCATCAAGATCGACAACGTGTCCGCCGCCCGGCCCCAGGCCGGCATCAACCAGGCCGACATCGTCTATGTCGAGGAGGTCGAGGCGGGTCTCACGCGGCTGGCGGCGGTCTTCCACTCCGCCACACCCGAACAAGTCGGTCCCGTCCGATCGATGCGCACGGGCGACTTCGATCTCCTCGGCCAGTTCAACTCGCCACTCTTCTCGAACTCGGGCGGCAACCGCGTTACTCGCCAACTCCTGCTCGAGTCGACGTTGGTCGATGTCGGAGTTACCAGCATCAGCAACCTCTACTTCCGAACGTCGCGACGAGCGCCGCACAACCTCTTCACGAACCCAGGCAACATCTGGAGCGTCGCCCAGACCGAGGCGCTCCCTGCTGGCTTGCCGGTTGCGGTCTTCCAGTTCCGCAATCCAGGTGATCCGGTCACGGGCACGGTGTCGCCGGCCACCGGAGTCGACATCGACTACGGCCAGACAACCGTCTCCTACAACTGGAACGGCACCGGCTGGGACCGCACCCAGGACGGGTCCCCCACGGTCGACACCGGCGGGATCCGCACGTCGCCGACGACTGTCGTAGTCCAGATCACCGAGTACGGCATCTCTCCCGCCAATGAGCGGTCGCCCGAAGCGATCACCACTGGTCAAGGCGAAGCCTGGATCCTCACGGACGGGCAGGTGACCAAAGGCTTCTGGCGACGGGCCGACGACGCGATCGATCAACCGATCGAGTACGTCGACGCTCAAGGCAACGTCATCGAGATCCTGCCCGGGCGCACCTGGATCGAGATGCCCCGCGAGGGCGGCTCCGAGTTGCGCTGAGTCCGCGCCGGGGTTCGCTACCCCGACGCGAAAACCACCGTGGCAGCATCAGCTACGTGCGGTGATGTCCCGCACGTCCGCCCGTTGCTCCGCGATCCCGTTAGCCGTTCAGCCCGCCATCGAGGCGATGAGATCATGGGCGCACTCGCCCGCCGGGGTGACGGTGAGTCGCTCGGCATCGCCGTCACCGACCACAAGCGTGTGCTCGAACTGAGCGGTGCGGGTGCCGTCGATCGTGACCGCGGTCCAGTCGTCGTCCCACAGCGCCGCCTCGGGGGCTCCCAGGGTGAGCATCGGTTCGATGGTAAAGGTCGTTCCGGGCTCGAGGCGGGCGACGACGCGACGGTCGAAGTAGTGCGGGATCTGGAGGTTTGAGTGAAACTCAGTGCCGACACCGTGACCGATGAACTCGCGCACGACACCAAGCCGGTGCTGACGGGCATGGGTTTCGATCGCCTTGCCGATCTCGTTGACCGCGCCACCAGGGCGGACTGCAGCAATGCCGAGGTCGAGCGACCGAGCGGTCTCCTTCACCAACCGGAACGATCGCTCGTCGACGTCGCCGACGAGGAAGGTGGTGGAGGTGTCGCCGTGCACGCCATGCATGTAGAGGGTCACGTCGATATTGATGATGTCGCCGTCGGCGAGGGGCCGCGAGTCGGGGATGCCGTGGCAGATGACCTCGTTGACCGACGTGCACACCGATTTCGGGTAGCCGCGATAGTTGAGTGGGCTCGGATAACCGCCAGCGTTGATGCACGCCTGATGAACGAACTCATCGATCTTGTCGGTGGTGACACCGGGTCGCACCATCTCGCCGGCGCGAAGAAGAATTTCGGCCGCTGCCGCACCGGTACGCCGCATGGCGGCGAGTTCGTCAGGGGTGCGCGTGAGCGACGAGATCGACGGGCCGGGATCGCCGGTAACGGCATAGGGAGGCCGGGCGATGTTGGCGGGGACGCGGCGAATCGGGCTCAGTAGGCCAGGTTGCACCGGAGGCAACGACGGCGTGACGTCGGCGGGGATTCGGTTCTTCTTCTTCCGCTTGGCCATACCTCAGCCTACGCCGTGGCCGGCCTGGAACTCATCGCAGGAAGCGGCTGACCGACTCGACGATGCACGCCGGCTTGTCGGCGCCCTCAATCTCGACCGTGATCGTGATGGTGGCCTGCACCCCACCGTTGATCTCCTGCGCATCGGCCAGCACAGCGGTACCTCGCACCTTCGAGCCGACGACGACGGGTTGCGGGAACCGCACCTTATTGACGCCGTAGTTGATACCCATCGAGACATTGTCGACCCGCACGATCTCGGGAAGGAACTGGTTCGTCAGCGACAGGGTGAGGTAGCCGTGGGCAATGGGAGCGCCGAACGGACCTTCGGCGGCCTTCACCGGGTCGACGTGGATCCACTGATAATCACCGGTGGCGTCGGCGAAGGCGTCGATGCGGTCCTGTTCGATCGTGATCCACTCGCTGGCGCCGAGGTCGGTGCCGACGGCGGCGAGAAGGGCGTTGGGGTTGTCGAAGACAGTGGGCATGCGGCGGAACCTAGCGAGCGGTTCCGGTCTCGGCCAGCACAGGACCACCGGGGCCTCAACCGGGGAGCGGCCGGCGGCAACACGCTGGCGCTGGCCCACCTGCACCGGCCGGGCTGCAAGACTGCGCCCATGCCCGGCATCCGCACCACGATCGACCCCGTTCTCCTCGGCGACGAGCGGGTCGGATCGATCGCCACCATCACGATCGACAACCCCGACAGATGCAACGCGATGACGGCGGCGATGTATCACGCCATGCCCGATGCCTGCGCCGTCGCCACCGCCGAACCAGATCTCCGCGCGGTCGTGCTTCGCGGTGCCGGCGACCTTGCGTTCTCCGCTGGCAGCGACATCACGGAGTTCGAGGAACGCCGAATGGGCCGCGAGTCCGAGGGCTACGACCGGTCCGAACACGCCGCCTGGCAGGCCATCGTGTCGATTCCGGTGCCGGTGATCGCCGCGATTCGCGGCTCGTGCCGGGGCGGGGGCGTAGCCATCGCGCTCCATGCCGACCTTCGCATCGCCGGCGATGACGCCACCTTCTCGGTGCCCCCGGCCAACCTCGGCCTCTCTTACCCACCCGAAGCGACCCGCCGCCTGGTCGCCGCCGTCGGCCCCTCACAGGCCAAGCGGCTGCTGTTCACCGCCGAGGCGATCGACGCCCAACGGGCCGAAAGGATCGGCTTGGTTGACGAGGTTGTCCCCGCTGCCGACCACAGCGACCATGTCGTCGCCGTGGTCGATGCAATCGCGCACAGGGCACCGCTCACCCATCGAGCCTCGAAGCGCGTCGTCGATGCCGTGATCACCCATGGCACGGCCGCCAACATTCCTCTTTCCGAACTCTCTCCTGAGGCCGCCGAAGCCGCCGCTGCCTGTGCGTCGTCCGACGACTTCCGCGAGGGCGTCCGCTCGTTTGCGGAAAAGCGTCCGCCCCGCTTTCGTGGGGCCTGAACTCCATCCACGAGGTCCTCTCATGCCCCATGAACTCCACACGATTGTCAGTGGCCCTCGGGCCGGCGACGGCGACATCGTCGTCGTCTGGATCCACGGAGTCGACTCCGACGCAACCGTCTGGGATCCGGCGATCGAACTCGTCTCGGTGCCGCACCGATGTGTGGCGGTCGACCTCCTCGGACACGGTGCTTCCCCCGTCTCCACCGACGAGGACGACTACCGCCGAGAAGCGGTGCTCGCCGACATCGACGCAGTACTCGACGGCATCCGGACCGAGTCGCCCGGCGCGCACATCGTGTGGGTCGGCCACAGCCTCGGTGGCTACCTCGGGCTGGCCTACACGCTGACCCGCACCGGGGAAACGGTCGACGGTCTCGTTCTGGTGTCGACCGGACCCGGCTTCCGCGACCCCGACGCCATGAGCTCCTGGAACGACCGGGTGCGGGCCAACGCCTCGGAGTACACGGTGAGCGAGGCCGCAGCCACGATCGCGTTCCACCATGACTCGCTCGTGATGGACCGCCTTGCCGATCTCACCGTGCCGATCGCGCTCGTGATCGGCGACGGCGACCGGGCTTTTCTCAGCGCCAACGATTACCTCGAGCGCAAGCTCCCGCACGCTCACCGCACCACGGTCGAGGACGCCCGCCACTTCGTGATGCGCAGCCATCCAAAATCGGTCGCCGACGCCGTTGCCACGGTGATCGCCGAACTTGAGGCTGAGAACTGAGCACACCGGCCCACGTGCCGCTTCCCGTCGACGGCGCGCTCGCCGAGCTCCACGCCGCGCTCGACCACCAGCGGCTCGTCATCCTGCAAGCGCCGCCTGGAACCGGCAAGACCACGCGCGTCCTTCCATCGCTCATCGAGCAGCCATGGGTCGGAAAACGCAAGGTGCTGATGCTGGAGCCCCGTCGGCTCGCTGCCCGGGCAGCCGCCACTCGGATGGCCGACGAACGCGGCGAGCAGGTGGGCGACACCATCGGCCTACGCACCCGCAACGACACACGGGTGTCCGCGATCACCCGCGTCGAGGTCGTCACCGAGGGTGTGCTCACGCGCATGCTGCTCAACGATCCGGCACTTGAGGGCTACGCCGTCGTGCTCTTCGACGAGTTCCACGAACGGTCGATTCACACCGACACCGCCCTGGCCTTCCTTCGCGAGACCGTGGGCGCCCTGCGCCCGGATCTTCGGATCGTGGTCATGTCAGCCACCCTCAACACCGAAGCGCTGGCCGCCCGACTCCGCACCGACGCCGTCGTGAAGGTCGAGGCCGAACGTCACCCGGTCACGATCAGTCATCGTCCACCCGACCCGGGCGAGAACCTCACCAGCGCAGCGGCAGCCGCCATTGTCGACGCGGTGGGCTCGGACGCCCACGCCGGCGATCTGCTCGTCTTCCTCCCGGGCGTCGGTGCCATTACTCGCGTCGAACGATCCGTGCGTCGAGCCCTTGACAGTCGTCTCGACGACGAGCTCGTCGTGATGCCACTCCACGGCTCGTTGCGCAGCGATGACCAGGACGCTGCACTGCGACGCGACCCGCGCGGTCGTCGCAAGATCGTGCTGGCGACCCCGCTCGCCGAAACCAGCGTGACGATCGACGGTGTGGCCACGGTGATCGACGCCGGCCAACGCCGCCGACCCGAAATCGATCACGGCCGCGGCATGGGCGTGCTGCGAACCGTGACCGCCAGCCGAGCAGCGGCCGACCAGCGAACCGGTCGAGCCGGTCGGCAGCAACCCGGCACCTGCATCCGCCTGTGGCACGCCGGCGACGATGCCCACCGTCCAGCCGACGAACCACCGGAGATCACTACCGCCGACCTCAGCTCGTTGGCGCTCGACGTCGCCGCATGGGGCGCTACCGACATCCACGAGCTGCCCTGGCTCGATGCGCCCCCGGCTCCGGCGCTCGACCAGGCGCGGTCCCTCCTCGTCGATCTCGAACTCCTCGACGCCCAGCATCGTCTGACCGACCATGGTCGGCACGCCCATCGCCTCGGGGCCGACCCTCGCCTCGCTCACCTGCTGGCTCGCAGCGTCGAACTCGAAGCGGCCTACCCCGGGGCCGTCGCAACGGCGTGTCTTCTCGCCGCCGCCCTCGCCGATGGCGACCTGCTCCGGGGGCGGCACCGACCGGTTGATCTCCGACTTCGACTCGACGCACTGCTCGGCACTCGCCGCGATGACGCAGATCCGCAGACGTTGCGCCTCGCTCGTGACACAGCCCGTCGTTGGGAGCGCCGCCTCGGCGTTTCCGATACCGCTGCAGCCGATCTTGACCTCACCGGTCTGCTCACGTCGGTCGCCTTTCCCGACCGCATCGGCCGGCGCCGCGACGACGGCGGGTCGTTCCTGCTTGCGTCGGGGGCAGGCGTTGCCATCGATCCCGACGACGGGCTCGCCCGTCAGCAATGGCTGGCGGTCGCCGAAACCGAGGGGGTCGGTGCCGATGCACAGATCCTCACGGCGGCTCCGCTACAGCTAGACGACCTCGAGGCCGTCCATGCCGCCCGCATCGTCGAGCGAGACGAGGGCGGATGGGACCGCAGGGCTGGCGATGTCGTGTTCGAGCGACAGCTTCGCCTCGGCCCATTGATCCTGCAGCGTCGCCCCGAGGCCTCGCCCGATGAGGCTGCGGTGGCGGCAGGTCTGGTCGCCGGCCTTCGACGGGAAGGGCTTGGGCTGCTGCGATGGGACGACTCGGATCGCCGTTTTCGGGAGCGGTTGGCGTTCGTCCACACCCACGACCCGGAGACTTGGCCGGCGGTCGGGGACGACGACCTGCTCGCCACGGCCGACTCGTGGCTGCCGCCCCGACTCAACCGCACCAGTCGCCGCAAGGACCTCGAATCGGTGACTGCGCGCGACGTGCTCTCCGGCCTGCTCGACTGGCGCCAGGGGCGAGAACTCGATCGGATCGCTCCGACCCACTGGGAGGTTCCGTCGGGCAGTCGCATCCCGATCGATTACTTATCCGAGGACGGGCCGGTGCTCGCCGTCCGGCTCCAAGAACTCTTCGGACTCACCGAGTCGCCGGCGGTGCTCGGCGGTCGGGTGCCGCTGACCCTTCACCTCCTGTCGCCCGCCCATCGACCCGTCCAGGTGACCCAGGATCTCGTGTCGTTCTGGGCGGAGGGATATGCGGAGGTCCGTCGGGAATTGCGGGGTCGCTACCCGAAGCATCACTGGCCCGAGGATCCGCTCACGGCGACGCCGACCAACCGGGCGAAACGGCGCTCCTAACCGTCGATCACGCCGTCGGCGCGCAACGAGGCGATCTCATCTGTGCTCCATCCGGCTGCGATCAGGACCTCGTCGGTATCGGCTCCGGCCCATGATGGCGACCGGCCCGTGAGTTCGCCGGGCGTCCGCGAGAGCCGGGGGATCACGGCGAGTTCGGTGTCGTCGACAAATGTGCCGCGGTCGAGATGGTGGCCGTATACGCGGGCCTCGTCGAAGGTCAGCACCGGTGCCACACAGCAGTCGGTGGTCTCGAAGACGGCTGCCCACTCGTCGCGGGTGCGGGTTGCGAGTACGGCCGCGATCCGTTGGCGGAGTTCAGGCCATCGCTCTCGGTCGTACTGAGCAGGCAGGTCGGCGTCGGCCAGGCCCAGATGTTCGAGGAAGCGAGCGAAGAAATGCCCTTCGATCGGGGCGACCGATAGATACTTGCCATCGGTGCACTCGTAGACCGCGTAGAACGGGGCGCCACCATCGAAGAGGTTGGTGCCGCGTTCTGGACGGTGAAAACCGCTGGCGGCCATACCGAAGAAGGTCGAGGCGATCGATGCGACACCGTCGGTCATGGCGACGTCGACAACCTGGCCCTCCCCTGAACGCTTCGCTTCCCACAGCGCGCACATGACGCCGAACGCGAGCGTCAGACCGCCACCGGCGAAATCTCCGAGAATCTGGAGCAGCGGGACGGGAGCGCCGCCCTTGGGACCGATCGCATCGATCACTCCAGTGATGGCTTCATAGTTCAACGAGTGCCCGGCGGTCGGCGCAAGCCGACCGGTCTGGCCCCATCCCGTGAGCCGGCCGTAGACGATGTCGGGTTTGCGGTCGAGCACCTCCTCCGGTCCAAGACCAAGGCGCTCGGTGACCCCCGGCCGGAACGCTTCGAGGAAGACGTCGGCCTCATCGATCAACCGCAGCACTGTCTCGACGCCGGGCGGTGACTTCAGATCGACCGCAATGGAACGGCGGCCACGGTCCCACGAGGAGTACGGCTTCGCCGTTCGGTCGCCGCGCGCTGGCACCTCGGCGACCCGATCGATCCGGATGACGTCGGCGCCCATGTCGGCGAGCCGCAGGCTGCCGTACGGGAGGGCGCCGAGGCCCGCCAATTCGATAATGCGAACGTCGCTGAGTGGTCCGGCCATGCGCTCCCCCATCACCCGCTGGCGTGTGGCGCCGAGTGTAGGTGGCCGGCGCCGCAGCCCAGGGGCTAGGAAACCGAAACGCCCAGCACGCTGCCGATCGTGTACGTCGCACCGCCGGCCAGCACGGCGACGAGGACTTGCCGGATGGCGGTGCGTACTCGGGAGCGTTCGGCGAGGGTACCGACGAGTGCAGCAGCGGCTGCACCCAAGGCAACCGACCACGACGTGGCGGTGGTGCCCTCGGCGACGAACCAGGGCAGCAGCGGCACGAACGCCCCGACCGCAAACGCCACGAACGACGCCAGCGCTGCCTGGAAGGGGTTGGCTCCCCTATCGGGGTCGACACCGAGTTCTTCGCGCGCATGCACGTAGAGCGCGACGTCGGGGTCGGACATGACGCCTTCGGCAACCTGCGCTGCCTGATCGGGATCAGGGCCTCGATCTCGGAAAATCGCTGCCAGCTCACGGGTCTCGGCCTTGGGGTTTTCTGCTAGCGAACGGCGCTCGATCTCGAGTTTCCGTTCGATGAGTTCGTTCTGCGCCCGAACGCTCACCCACTAGCCGGCGGCCATCGAGATCGCTCCGGCCAACAGACCCGACACGCCTGCGAGACGCACGAGCGAGCCATCGGTCGAGGCGCCGGCGATGCCGAGAATCAAGGCGACGTTGGAGACCAACCCGTCGCTCACCCCGAAGACCGCAGCCCGAGCGTTCCCGCCCTGGACATCGCGGTGGTGGTGAACCATCTGGAGGCCGTCATGCTGATCAGAGATGCCGTGTACGCCTCCCTTTTGCCATGGCGACCGTGTGAAGGTCTCAGCCGGCACGATGTTCGACCACCGCCGAACGGCCGTCGGGTCAATTCGGGGGGCGAGACGCAAAGACCTGGGCCGGTGCGCCCCCTCGCCTGAGGTCCGCGCGACACTCGGCGGGTGAGTCGAGGTCGTTTCGCTCCGAGCCCCACGGGCACCCTCCACATCGGGAACCTGCGCACTGCGCTTGCCGCCTGGCTGTTCGCCCGCGGCGCCGGGGGCGAGGTCCTGCTGCGGTTTGAGGATCTCGATACAGCAACCGCGCGACGCGAGCATGAGGACGGACAGCGTCGCGATCTCGGACGTCTCGGCCTTGATTGGGACGGTGAACCGGTTCGGCAGTCCGAGCGGATGGGCCGCTATGAGGACGCGCTGGCCGACCTGAGCGCTGCCGGGCTGACCTACCGGTGCTGGTGCTCGCGCCGAGAGATCCGTGAGGCGGTGTCCGCGCCCCACCTCCCGCACGGGCACTACCCGGGCACGTGTCGCAGTCTCACGGCTGCGCAAATCACCGAGCGGGAGGCGTCGGGCAAGCCGCCGGCCGTCCGCTTGAGAACCGAACAGTCATCGGTGACCATCGTCGACCGTTTACACGGCGAGCACACCGAGGTCGTCGACGATGTGGTGCTTCGGCGCGGCGACGGCACACCCGCCTACAACCTTGTCGTGGTGGTCGATGACGATGCGCAGCGGGTCGAAGAGGTCGTACGGGCTGACGACCTGTTGTCCTCCACTCCTCGTCACGCCCATCTCGCCGATGTGCTCGGCATCCCTCGGCCGACATGGGCCCACGTTCCTCTAGTTCTCGCTGCCGATGGTGATCGGCTGGCCAAACGTCACGGGGCGGTCACCCTTGATGATCGGCTCGCAGTCGGCGACACCCCGGGCCGCGTGGTCGCCGTGCTCGCCCGCTCGCTCGGGCTCGAGGTCCCCGAAGAGGAAACGACACCGACCGATTTACTGCACCGTTTCGCAGCCGATCAGATCGCGCTCACTGCGTGGACCCTCACCCCCGAAGAGACAGACGCTCCCTGGTGACCTCACCTACTGTTCGCCCTACCCTGCTGACGCCTCGCTTCGTGGCGTTGGTCTCCGGAGTGACCCTCTACTTTCTCGGCCTCAACATGACGTTGTCGGTCCTGCCCCTGTTCGTCGAGGGCGAACTCGGCGGCACCGATGCCCAGGTCGGCATCGCCGTCAGTTCGTTCGGACTGGCCGCCGCGTGCATCCGCCCGATCATCGGACCACTGGGAGACCGACATGGCCGCCAACGGCTCATCGTCAGCGGCGCGATCGTTGCGGGCCTCGCCACGATCGCTACGGCGACAGCGACCAGCCTCGGCATGGTGATCGCCTTCCGGGCCCTCGCAGGGCTCGGCGAGGCAGCGGTGTTTGTCGGCGCCGCCAGCGCTGCCCAGGATCTCGCCACCAACGAGCGCCGGGGCGAGGCAGCAAGCTATTTCTCGCTTGCGATCTACAGCTCGTTGTTCCTCGGGCCACCGCTCGGCGAGTGGATCTCCGAGACCTTCAGCACCAACATAGCATGGGTGCTTGCAGGCGGACTCGCCGTGCTCGCGGCGAGCACCGGCATCGTGGCGCCGGGAGCACCGGCCGAGCCGCCGCCGAAACCAGAACGCCGGGTTCTGCTCCACCGTGCGGCCCTCCGCCCCGGCGCCGTGCTGTTCCTCGGCCTGCTGGGCTACACCGGCTTTCTCGCCTTCGCCGCCCTCCACGCCGAAGAGGTCGGCATCGCCAACACCGGGACGGTCTTCACCGTCTTTGCGCTGGTCATCATCTGCCTCCGGGTCTTCGCGGCGAAACTGCCGGACCAGCTCGGGCCGATTCGGACGAGTCGTATTTCGTTGTCGTGTGGAGCCGTCGGCCTTGCCGTCCTCGCTGTATGGACCGAGCCCGTGGGCGTTTACGTCGGCGCTGCGATCCTCGCCGTCGCCCAGTCGTTTCTCTTCCCTGCGCTGTTCGCGCTCGTCGTCGACGATGCTCCCGATGCTGAACGAAGCCATGCCATCAGCACGCTGTCGATGTTCTTCGACCTCGCATTCGGCCTTGGCGGCCCCGTGATCGGTTTGGTTTCCGACACCTTCGACCGGTCGACGGCATTTGCCGTCTCCGCTGGCATCGCCACCTCCGCGCTCGCCATGTGTGGCCGGATCCTTGGTGACGTCACCCCGTCAACCTCAGTTCGCGAGATCGGCCCGAGGAGTCGCCGGTGAGCACGCCCGACACGCCGCCGATCGCAGCGATCGATATCGGGACGAACTCGGTACATCTCGTGATCGCCCGCCCGGTTGCGGGCGGCACGCCCGAGGTCGTGATGCGCGAGAAGGTCCCGGTGCGCCTCGGTTCCGGCGGCCGCGATATGAAGCAACTCGCTACCGAGGCCGTTGCAAGGGCGATCGAAGCCCTCAGCCGTTTTCGGCGCCTGGCCGAAGCCCACGGCGCCACCATCGTTGCGGTCGCCACAAGCGCCGTGCGCGAAGCGGAGAATCAAAGCGACTTCATTTCGGCATCTCGAGACCAGGCAGGGGTTGCCGTGAACGTCATCTCCGGCGCTGAAGAGGCCCGCCTTATCCATCTCGGCGCACTCAGCGCCGTGCCAGTGGCCGACCAGCGACATCTCGTGATCGACATCGGAGGTGGCTCGACAGAATTCGCGCTCGGTGAGGGTACGAGCCCCGAACTGACCCGTTCGCTCAAGCTCGGCCATATCCGCCTCACCGATCGCTTCTTTCCCGATGGGGTCGTGACAAAGAAGGCGGTCGACGAGTGCCGAAGGTACGTGCGAGCGTTCATCGCTCCTGCTTCCCGCGAGATCCGAAAGGCCGGTTTCGAGGTGACAATCGGCTGTTCAGGGACGATCGAGAACCTCGCCCGGATGTCGGCTGTCGAGTCGGGAAATGCCCCTCGCACGATCGACAATCTTGTGCTCACCCGCGACGGGCTGCGGTCCGTCACCCGGTCGCTGCTCGCCGCAGAGAACGCGAGCATCCGGGCCCGAACACCGGGCCTTGACGCGCATCGGGCCGACGTCATCGTCGGTGGCGCCATCTTGCTCCGCCAGATCTTCAAGAGCCTCGACATCGACGAACTGGTGGTCTCGCCAGCGGCCCTTCGAGAGGGCGTCGTTCTCGACCAACTCCGGCGGCAGTCGGTTACCGCCGACGCCCTGCATCATCTTGGCGACCTCCGTCGGTCGAGCGTCGAGGCGATGGCGCGACGCTACGAGGAGGATCTCACGCATGCCTCTCATGCCACGGACCTTGCACTCGGTTTGTTCGACGCGCTTGAGGCGCTGCACGGCTACGGCGACGCCGAACGCAACGTGCTTGAGGCAGCCGGTCTCCTGCACAACGTGGGTCGCTTCATCGCCCACGCCGCCCATCACAAACACAGCTACTACCTGATCCGTCACAGTGAGCACCTCGCC
>MDTB01206649.1_pt1 | contig 24269 bp, 20 predicted proteins | sample 811161 | NCBI WGS metagenome assembly MDTB01 (sample SAMN05326650, study PRJNA326480) | marine metagenome | isolation source: seawater | place: Mediterranean Sea | collected 2009
ATCATTTCCTACTTGAGCCCAAGCACTGCCATCCCAAGAGTAGATACGCACATGCCCTGAACTTGATCCATTTCCATCATTCAAATAAGCCCCAATCGCCACATGCGACCCGTCACTATCGATCGATACAGAACGTCCTGATTTGTCAGTAGAAGCCTCGCCATCAATGTCAGAGCCCAATTGAGTTTGTGAGATTGTTAGTAAAGGCAGTAATAAAAGTGTAAGTAGTATAAGTTTTTTCATAAATCAAATAAAGTTAATTTTTCATTTAGCCGAACTCCACGACCTGTTTTTTTAACCGAGCAAAGCTCCACGCTCGCATCGTGTTCGAAGAATAAAAATACGTTATTTTCATAGCAAAAATCTAAGAACAATTCTTTTTCTTTCATAGAAACCAAAGGTCTTACGTCGTAGCTCATTATATATGGAAGAGGAATGTGGCCTGCAGTTGGAATAAGATCAGCAGAGAAAGCAATTTTTTGTCCTTTGTAACTTACAATAGGAATCATTTGTTTTTCAGTATGACCGTCCACAAAGAGCACCTCAAACCCAAGATCAGACATTGTTAAATAGCTTTTTCCATCCTTTTGTAAATAATGTAACTGCCCTGACTCTTCTATTGGCAGAATGTTTTCTTTTAGGAAAGAGGGGCTTTCTCTTTTGTTTGGATTTGTTGCCCAGTCCCAATGACCCCGATTGCTCCAATATTTTGCATTTTTAAAAGCAGTCTTAAAAGAGCTTTCCCCAGAGCGAGTCACCCCACCACCGCAATGGTCAAAATGAAGATGCGTAAGAAATACATCCGTAACATCATCGGGGTGAAAGCCGTTTTTTTTCATTGAATCAAAAAGAGTGTCCTCTCCCCACAAATAATAGTATCCGAAAAATTTTTCGCTTTGTTTATCACCCATTCCTGTATCAATGAGAATTAATTTATTACCGTTTTGAATCAACAAGCAACGAGTGCAAAGAGAGACAGTGTTGTTAGAATCAGCAGGAATAATTTTTTGCCAAAGAGATTTTGGAACAACACCAAACATAGCACCACCATCAAGCCTAAAATTACCAGCATTTATTGAGTAAAGCTCCATATTATTTTAAAGTAATACGCAATACAGAACAAGCAGCTTTTTTAACGAATCTGTCTTCACCTGTGCCAAAAAGAACACGAATCCAGTTGTCTTTTTCCGGCGTACCAAGAATTAATAAATCATAACTAGCAGACTCTTCAGAAACAGCTTCAACAGGACTGTTGCTCTTGATAATTTTAATATTTGAAACACACCCAGTGTTAGAAATCAATTCTTTAGAGCCGCTTTCAATCTGTTTTATTTTATGTTTTTTTTCAGATTCAGAAACAATATTCAAAAGGGTTAAACTTGCATTGAAGTGACAACAGATTCTATCTGCGACATCAATAAAGCTTTTATTTTTTCTCCCTGGACGTAGCGCAATTAAAACTTTAGAAAAATCCCTTATTCCGTTGTCTTTAAAAAGAGCAAGGCTTGAATTCACATTTCTAAGAAGCCAACCTATTGGGTTGCCCACAAAAATACCTGAACTTTCACGACCATCCCACTCCATAACAAGCCATTTACAGTTGTTTTGCCCAGTAATGTTGTTGATAGAATTAGCAACATCGTGAGTAGTAAGACTTTCGTATGACACGTTTATTCCTTTGGTGTTTTTTAAAGCCAACACCCTTCTCTTCTTAGACCCTGAAATAGGAGACTCTGTGTCTACAGCCTCTAAAAAAGTTTGATTTGGAACCTCAACAAGATTTAAGGTATTAATTTTTGATTTATCATTAATTGAAGAGGCTACTTCTACTAACATTTCAGTAGAAGTTTCATCTCCAAGTAGCGGAACTACAATTTCGGCATCAGCAGCTGTAATATCATCAAAATAATCATTTTTTTGGTGTGCAGTGTTCTTGTTAGTAGAGGACCCTTTAAATAAAAAAGATAAAATACCATAGTTTGATATAACACCGCTTCTGTCGCTCTGTTTACCATACATTAGAAAAACTATAAAACCAAGAACAAAAACCCCGATAACAGAAATTAAAGGCATTATTCCAAGAAAAGCTAGAAGAACAACCCCGCTTATTATTCCAAACAGCTGCACATATGGGTAAAAGGGAGATCTAAAAGAAGGCTTGTACCATTGAGCATTGGTTTCTCTCAAAACAATCACAGAAAGCTCATTGAAAATAAACATAAGCACTTTAAAAGCGCTTGCAAGCTTTGCAATCTTTACAACATCCAAAAAAAGAATAGCAAACCCAATCAATAAAGAGGTCGTTATAATAGCAAATACAGGAGTCATAAAACTTGAGTTGACCAAGCCAAGGTATTGCGGCATCATTTTGTCTTTAGCCATTGCAAAAGGAAACCTTGATGAAGCAAGAACACCGGAGTTTGCCATAGATAACAAGGTTACAACACCAACAACAGCAGCAAAATAGCCAAAATATTTACCACCAATTGAAAGAAATAGAGTATGTATTGGTTTGATATCTGTTGACAAAACCTCGGGCTGAATATTACCAACCAAAACAAGAGCAACCAAGACATAAACGACCGTAATTAACACTAAAGAAGCGATCATGGTTCTTGGAAGGTTTTTTTCTGGATTTTTAATCTCACCAGCAACCGCCGCAATCTTTGTTACACCAGCGTAAGAAATATATAGAAAAGCAACTGCTGCAATGAAACCAGAACCACCATCGGAAAAGACAGGCTTCATTAATGTTGCATCAAACGTGTTAACACCAAAAAAGACAATCGCAATTAAAGAGACGACACTTATTGAAACAATAATAAGTTGGGTTTTTTCAACCTTTTTAACACCAAAGACATTTAGAAGAACAATAAGCAGAAGAGCCAAAAGCGCAATATATTTTGTGAAAGACTCGTCAACCTCAACAAGAACATATAAATAGAAGCTAAGCCCGACCAAGGAAAAAGCACTTTTTAAAAGAAGTGACAACCATAGACCAATTCCTGCAATTGTTCCAAAAAGAGGCCCAAAAGCCCTTTCAATGTAGACGTATGTGCCACCAGACTTAGGCATCGCAGTAGCGAGCTCAGACTTTGACAAAACCGCAGGTAAAATGCACAGGGCAGCAACTAAAAAAGCCAGCCAGACAGAAGACCCGGTTATTCCAACAGCCAAACCAGGAAGCACAAAAATACCGCTTAACATGCCACCAACGCTAACCGCGATTGCCCCAGGCAAAGAAAGAGTTCTTTGTAGTTTTCCCATTTAATGAATTAAACAAGAAAAATAATCAAATTATTCTTTATTAAGCCAATCAGAGAAAGTTGGGTCAGAAAAAACCACATCCCAAACATTGTGATAAACATCCTCATATAAGTTTAATTCGACTTCACCACCTGATTCTCTTATTGCAGAAGAAATAATTTCAGAAAAAGAATAGGGAACAATACGATCTTTTTTTCCATGATCAATTCGCCACTTAGAATAAATAAGATTTTTGGAGAAACTCTCAGGTGAACCGCCGCACATAGCAAAAGCCTTTGAGAAAAGCCAAGGATTTCTGTTAACAAGACTAAATGTTCCCCAAGCGCCCATAGACAAACCGCCGATATATATTTTTTGTTTATCAATTGGGTATTTGTTTATAATTAATGCAATTATTTTCTCAACAAAAAAAAGGGAACCTTTAGTTTCTCCTTCATAATTCCAAAAAGCACCTATAGGACATTGTGGAAAAACAATAAAAGAGGGATTTTTGGATTGTAACTCATCAGAGATAAAAAAATCACCACCATGCACGAGTTGACGCTTGTTATCAGAGCCACGCTGACCAATACCGTGTAGAAAAACTATTAGAGGATATTCTTTATTTTTTTCAAAACCTGAAGGCTTAAAAAAACGATAATTAAGCCCTCCATTAGAGTCATTATAAGACAAACCTTCATAAGCCTGTGAGCAACAAACAGAAGCGAACAATAAAAAAAACAGCAACCTCACTTAGTCGTTTAGCTTTAATACAGCCATGAACGCTTGTTGAGGAATTTCAACATTACCTATTTGACGCATTTTCTTTTTCCCTTTTTTTTGGCGCTCTAACAGCTTGCGTTTTCTTGTAATATCTCCACCGTAGCATTTAGCTGTGACATCTTTTCTTACCGCCTTTACAGTCTCACGGGAGATTATTTTTGCTCCAATTGCTGCTTGAATGGGAATGTCAAATTGTTGCCGAGGGATTAGTTTTTGTAGTTTCTCACATATTTTTTTCCCCAAACGGTATGCGTTTTCTGTATGAACAAGAGCAGACAAAGCATCAACAGAATTACCGTTTAACAATAAATCAACCCTTACAAGCTTCGATTCTTTCATCCCGAGTGGCGAGTAATCAAATGAAGCATACCCTTTTGAAACGGACTTAAGGCGATCATAAAAATCAAAAACAATCTCAGCTAAAGGGAGGTCAAAACTTAACTCAACCCTTTCTGTGGTTAAATAACTTTGATTTTTAATAAGCCCTCTTTTTTCAATACACAAACTCATAACGCTTCCAACAAAGTCAGATTTTGTAATAATAGTTGCCTTAATAAAAGGCTCTTCAACACGATCTAAAAAAGAAGGGTCTGGCAAGTCAGATGGATTATTTACCAAAATTATTTCATTTGGTTTCTTTTTGGAGAAAGCATGATAAGACACATTCGGCACTGTGGTTATTACGGTCATATCAAATTCTCTTTCAAGCCGCTCTTGTATTATTTCCAAATGGAGCATTCCTAGAAAACCACAACGAAAACCAAAGCCCAAAGCAGCTGAGCTTTCGGGAGAAAAAACAAGCGAAGCATCATTAAGCTGAAGCTTTTCCATTGAACCCCTTAGCTCTTCATATTGTTCTGTATCCACGGGATAAATACCGGCAAAAACCATTGGCTTTACTTCTTCAAAACCTTCAATTGGTGAATCAGTGGGGTTTTCAAAGGAGGTAATGGTGTCACCAACCTTTACTTCCTTAGCATCTTTAACCCCCGTAATCAAGTATCCAACATCACCAGCCATCATCTCATTTCTGGGCTCTTGCCTAAGCTTTAAAGCTCCAATTTCATCAACAAAGTAATTTTTTTTAGTCGCCATAAACTGCACCTTTTGACTCTTAGAAATTTTCCCGTTAATTATTTTAAAATAAGTCTCAACGCCTCTAAACGGATTGTATACAGAGTCAAAAATTAGGGCCTGCAAAGGAAGCCCTGGATCGCCTTTTGGGGAAGGAACACGCTCCACAACAGCAGATAAAAGGGCATCAATTCCAAGACCTGTTTTAGCCGAGACATAAAGAACATCATCCGCAGAGCACCCCAAAAGACCCACAATATCATCTGTGACTTCTTCTGGGCTAGCAGAAGGCAAATCAACCTTGTTAACAACAGGTATAATTTCAAGGTTGTTTTCTAAAGCGAGATAAAGATTAGAAATTGTTTGGGCCTGAACACTTTGTGCAGCATCAACAACAAGTAAAGCGCCTTCGCAGGCAGCAATAGACCTAGAAACTTCATATGAAAAATCCACATGCCCAGGTGTATCAATTAAGTTAAAAACATAATCCTTGTCATTTTGAGAATAGTTCATTTGAATGGCATGTGACTTAATCGTAATACCCCTTTCTCTTTCCAAATCCATATCGTCCAAAAGTTGGTCTTGTTTTTCACGAGCACTTACCGAGCCAGTAGCATCAAGAAGCCTATCGGCGAGTGTGCTCTTGCCGTGGTCAATGTGTGCAATTATGCAGAAATTTCGAATATTTTTCATCTAAAACTAAATACTCTACAAAGATAAGCTTTGACTCTTTAGATAAACTGAAAGTGTTAACAAAAAAAGTATTTTTGAAAAAGAAATCAAAGCATGGTGAAGATTGACAATATCGAACTAGGAGAGTTTCCTTTGTTGTTAGCCCCTATGGAAGACGTTAGCGATCCTCCTTTCAGAGCTCTTTGCAAGGAACAGGGAGCAGATGTTGTATACACAGAGTTCATTTCAAGTGAAGGGCTTATTCGAAATGCAGCAAAAAGCACAATCAAGCTTGACATTTACGAGGCAGAGAGACCTGTGGGAATACAAATTTTTGGAGCAAACCTTGACTCAATGCTTCAATCTGTAGATATAGTTTCCAAAACGAATCCAGACATAATTGATATTAACTTTGGATGCCCAGTGAAAAAAGTGGTTTCTAAAGGTGCTGGCGCAGGAATTCTTAAAGACATACCACACATGGTCCGATTGACAAAAGAGATGGTTAAAAGAACCAAAATACCAATCACTGTAAAAACTAGGCTTGGATGGGATGAAAATACTATAAAAATAGTTGAGGTGGCAGAAAGACTTCAAGACGCTGGAGCCAAAGCCATAACGATACACGGACGCACAAGATCACAAATGTATAAAGGCACCGCTGACTGGAAGCCGATAGCACAAGTTAAGAACAACCCAAGAATGTTTATACCCGTTTTCGGAAACGGAGATGTCAATTCACCAGAAAAAGCCGCAAAAATGAAAGACGATTTTGGATTAGATGGAGCCATGATTGGAAGAGCGGCAATAGGAAACCCGTGGTTTTTTCGGCAGGTTAAAAGGTTCTTGAACAAAGAAACAAGCTTTGAAAAACCTTCTTTTATTGAGAGAACAAAGACTGCAAGAAGGCATCTAGAGATGGCGATTTCATGGAAAGGACCAAAGCTAGGAGTTTTTGAAACAAGAAGACATTATTCTAATTATTTTAAATCAATCCCAGACCTTAAACCCTTTAAGCAACGATTGGTAAGAGAGGATAATCCAAAGAAAGTTTTTTCAATATTATCAGAAATAGAAAATTATTTATCAGTTACTGTTTAAGATAAAAAGATTTACAGTTTTCGAAGCAATTTTAGAAGAAATAATCGAAACAAAACCTACAACAGAGAACAAAATTAGAATGGAGTAAAACTCAATAGCTACAGGGTATGGTATTGATGTTTCAGGAATAAAAATTAATTCAAATTTCTTTTGCAAAACAACAAACAGAAAGCATAAAACAAAACCCACCAAGCCACCACCAAGACTAACACCAATCCCTTGAAGAAAAAAGATGTTTCTTAAAGAACTGTTTTCTGACCCCAGCATTTTTAGTGTTTTTATGTTTTCTTTTTTATCAAAAACAGTTAAAACTACTGAGCTAAAAACATTAAAGATTGAAATTATTACAACTAATGAAAGAATAAAAACCACGACAACTTTTTCTGTTTTTAACATTTTGTAAAGCGCAGGGTTTTGTTGTTCTTTAGTTTTGACAGAATAACCATCACCGAATTGATTTTCAATATTTTTTTTAACTAATGAACGTGAAGAGCCTTTTTTCAATCTTAAATATACACTTGTCGAAACGTCTTTTTCAACCTCCATAAAGGAACAAACATCTTCGAGAGACATTAGCAAAGTGTTATCGTCTGCAGAATCACCAAACTGAAAAACATCAACGACCTCTCCGCGAAGTCTTTTGAAAGGAAACTCTAGAGCGGTTGGCGGGTTTGCCCTTGGAATAAGCAAAGACAACCCTTCAGCGCTTCTATAAGACTCAGAACCAATTCTAGACAAAAGACCAGCGCCAATCACTATAGGTGATATAATGTTTGAATCAAACAATTTATATGTGTTAGCATTAGGAAAAATTTTTTCAAAACTTTTGTCAACCCCCAGAACATTAGAAAACACGGTTTGATTTTTATTGCTCAATGCCATTTCTTGAGAAAAAACAAATGAGAAAGCCTGAATTTCAGGCATATTTTCAAGAACATCGAAGTCATTAGAGTTGAAGTTTATAAAGGGTTCTTTTTTTGACTCAATTAGCAAATCAGGGTTCGATGAACTAGAAACAAATTCTCTTAACCCGTCAAAAACACAAAGAATTAAAAAAAAAGAAAAAACAGCGACAATCATAACAACTGAAGCAAAGACACTTATAATAGGAAGAGCAGGATTTTTTTTAGTTCCCTTATACATCCTAAAAGCTATAAATCGCTCAAACAAAACAACTAGATTAAAGGGTTCTTTTTTTCAGACAACGATTTTTGAATCTGATTTGCATTCTCAACACTCGAATCAGTGAAAAAAAGCAAATCGGGAATTCTTCTTAGTTCATTACCAAGCTTTTCTGACAAATCATTTTTTATGGAAGACTTCGAGTTTTTTAATAGCTGGATCACCATTACAGAAGAAGAGTAGGGAAAAACTGAGACAGAGACCCTTGCAACAGATAAATCAGCACTAATTCTAACACCTGTAACAGAAATAACATGATTTTTGTATCCCGAAGCCCTGAACTTGTTAAGAATAATTTCAGAGACAACAGTTCTTAACAAGGCATTTACTTTTTTTTGTCTAGCGCTATCCATAAAATCAAAAATAACAAATAACGAACCAAGATAAAAAGACCTTTAAACGGAAGATATTCTCAAAGTGTTTACCTTACCATGTTCATAAACCGGCATAGAAACAAGGTTTATGATTAAATCACCTTTTCGTACGTATCCTTTTTTCTTAGCAATAATATTCATGTCTTCAATAGTTTCATCAGTCGACCCGTTTCCTGTGTAATGCATCCCTTTTACCCCCCAAAGTAAATTTAACTGAGGAAGAACGCGTAGATTGGAACTAAAAACTAGAATAGAGGCTTTAGGCCTCCATGCAGAAATTTGATATGCAGTATAGCCGCTATTGGTAAGAGAACAAACAGCTTTTGCTTTTATTTCATTTGCCATTGAAGAAGCATGATAACAAACAGATTTAGTAATAAACCTCTCGTTTCTGTTTTTAGGCTCCTTAAGAGGTACGTTAATTAAAGAAGAGTTCTCGACTCCAACGACAATTTTTCGCATAGTTTTAATTACGTCAACAGGGAATTTACCAACCGAGGTTTCTGCAGAAAGCATGACCGCGTCTGCACCGTCCATCACCGAATTAGCAACGTCATTCACTTCAGCTCTAGTAGGGGTTAAGGCTGTTATCATTGACTCCATCATTTGAGTCGCAACGATTACAGGGATTCTTGCAAGCTTAGCACTATGAACTAATTGTTTTTGAACCAGGGGAACTTCCTCAGCAGGAACCTCCACACCAAGGTCGCCACGAGCAACCATAATACCATCGCTAATTTCAACAATTTCCTTTATGTTTTTTAGAGCTTCAGGTTTCTCAATTTTTGAAATTATAGGAATATCAAAGTCCGAATGTTTTTTTACTAAACGCTTTAAATCTAAGACATCCTTTTTGTGCCTTACAAAAGATAAGGCAATCCAGTCAACTCCGTTTTTGATAGCAAAAACAGCATCATTAATATCCTTGTCCGTTAAAGCAGGGAGAGAAATTTTAGTGTTAGGAAGATTTACCCCCTTCCTAGATTTTAACACACCCCCTTGAATAACCTTCGCTAAAACAGTGTTTGATTTATTTGTTTCAACCACTTCAAGAATTAACTTTCCATCATCAAGCAGTATTCTTTCGCCAGAGTTTACGTCCTTAGCGAACAACGGATAGTTCATGAAAATTGAACCTTTGTTTCCCTTTTTCAGCTTTTTTGTTGTAAAAGCCACAACTGAACCGTTATTCAAGACAGTATTTTCTTTTATTTCACCAACTCTAAGTTTAGGCCCCTGTAGATCTGCCAAAACAGCCACATGAAACCCAAGCTCTTCATTTAAACCTCTAATAATATTAATCCTTTTGAGCGCGTCTTCATGAGAAGCATGAGAAAAATTTATTCTAAAAACATTTACCCCATTATTCATCATTTCTTTTATAACTTCTTTAGACGACGATGCAGGGCCTAATGTTGCAACTATTTTAGTTTTTTTGATTTTTAGCATTTAAGTATATAATTGATGCTTAATAAGGGACTGGTTTTTTGGAAGCATAAAGCAAGACACGGTTTGGTTGACAGATTTAATTTCATCGAAACAGGAAGAACTAAGTTCATTAAGGCAAATAAAAAAATCTGTTGTTTTTAGCTTCGGAAAAAGCAAATTCCTTTGGTCCATACGAGAAAACAAGGAAGTTTGATTTTGTTCTTTTGAAGAGTCACAGCGGTTTTCTATTACTCTCCAAGTGTTTTGAAGAATATTACAACGATATTCATAAACTGCATAAGAAACATTTTTTTCAGCGTCGCCCATATCTTTAGCAGATCTACACAAACGAAGCTTAAGTTTTTTGTTTAATAAAAAAACAAAAAAGTAGCTAGGCAACGGACTGTTAACACAAACAACCTTGAGTTCGTCAGTATCAAAATCAATTTTTAGAGCGCGTGACGGCATTGCTTCAAGTAATTATTGCTAATATACACCACAAAACACAAAGTGTTTTTTTAATTTAATTGAAAAATGAATATTAAAATTTAATCAAAACTTGAAAACATCAGGCAAGCATTATGGCCGCCAAAACCAAAAGTGTTGCTCATAGCATAGTTAACATTCCTTTTCTGCGCCTTGTTAAATGTAAAATTGATTTTAGAATCAATTTTCTCATCCGCGGTTTCAAAATTTATTGTAGGAGGAACAATATTGTTTTCAATTGACAGGATAGACGAAATAGCCTCAACAGCTCCAGCAGCACCCAACAGGTGACCCGTCATGGATTTGGTTGAATTAATGTTCATTTCATACAAGTGTTCGCCAAACACATTGCTTAAGGCCATAGTCTCAGCAACATCTCCAAGAGGGGTAGAGGTACCATGCATATTTATAGTGTCAACTTTGTTTGGATTTACCCCAGCATCATTTAGACAATTGTTCATTACTGCTATTGCGCCCAACCCCTCAGGATGAGGAGCTGTAATGTGAAAAGCATCTGAGGAAAGTCCAGCACCAATAAGTTCAGCATAAATTTTTGCTCCTCTAGCTTTTGCATGTTCATGGCTTTCAAGAATCAACGCCCCAGCCCCTTCACCCATGACAAACCCATCTCTACCCTTGTCAAATGGGCGAGACGCAGTTTTTGGATCATCGTTTCTAGTTGAAAGAGCATGCAAAGCATTAAAACCACCAATACTTGCCTTTACAACACCAGCCTCAGAACCGCCAGTAATCATAACGTCAGCATAGCCAAGACGAATATAATTTAAAGCATCAGTTATGGCATTAGCGGAAGACGCACAAGCTGAAACAGTTGCAAAATTCGGACCTCTAAACCCATATTTTATAGAAATCATTCCTGGAGCAATGTCAGAAATCATTTTTGGAATAAAAAATGGATTAAATCTCGGGGTTCCGTTACCATCGCCAAAATTTAAAACTTCGTCTTGAAAAGTTTTAAGACCTCCAATTCCGGAGCCCCAAATTACACCAGACTTGTTTTTATTAAGGGATTTGATATTTAACCCAGAGTCTTTAATTGCTTCATCAACAGAAATTAGCGCATATTGAGCAAACCTATCCATTTTTCGAGCCTCTTTTCGCTCAAAGTAATCTTCGGAATTATAACCTTTGATTTCACAAGCAAATTTTGTTTTGAATTTTGAAGCATCAAAGTAGGTTATGTTTGCAGCACCACTTACGCCGGAAATTAATGATTCCCAAAACTCATTAACATAGTTACCAATCGGGGTTAGTGCCCCCATCCCAGTAACGACAACACGTCGCCTAGACATTTAAATAATTATTTATTAGCCTCTATGAATTCAATGGCCTGGCCTACTGTAGCAATATTTTCTGCTTGGTCATCGGGAATTTGCAAATCAAACTCTTTTTCAAACTCCATAATTAACTCAACAGTATCCAATGAGTCTGCTCCTAAGTCATTAGTAAAACTAGCTTCATTGACTACTTCATTTTCGTCAACCCCTAATTTATCAACAATAATGGCTTTTACACGCGATGCAATATCAGACATAATTTTTGTTTTAACATTTAAGCAAAAATAGAAAAACTTTAATGCACACAACTGAAATTTATTTAAAATCATTGAGGTGTTTTTAACAATATTGGAGCTTTAATGATTAATTTTGCGGGTAAACCATAAAAAATTGAAAAAAATCGTTGTTTTTTCATCTGGCGCAGGATCCAATGCCGAAAAAATAATATCATATTTTAAAAAGGTTTCTGACGTGTGCATTTCAGTTGTTTATACAAACAACCCTGCAGCAGGTGTTTTAAAAAAGGCAAAAAACCATGGGGTTAAAACAAGAGTTTTTTCAGCTCAAGAATACCAAAAAGAAGTTTTAAAAGAGCTTTTATCAATAGACCCGGCTATTATAGTATTAGCCGGTTTTTTATGGAAAATCCCTAAAAACTATATTGATAATTTTCCTAATAAAATTATTAATATCCACCCTTCATTGTTACCAAAGTATGGGGGCAACGGCATGTATGGTAACAATGTGTTCAAAGAGGTTTTTAAAAACAAAGAAGAGTTAACCGGTATAACCATTCACTATATTGATGAAAAATTTGATACAGGCCCTATCATTTTTCAAGCCCAAGTTAAGCTCTTGCCAAAAGATGATGTTACTGAAATTGCAAACAAAACCAGACAATTGGAGCATAAGTTTTTCTCAGCTCAAATACACAAACTCATTAGATGAAAAAAGTTAAATTATATACTGATGGTTCATCTAGAGGAAATCCAGGGCCAGGAGGCTATGGGGTTATACTTGAAGATATAGAAAGTGGTGTTACAAAAGAGTGGTCAGAAGGCTACAAGCTAACAACCAACAATAGGATGGAATTAATGGCAGTAATAGCAGGATTAGAAAAAATAAATATTTCACCTATCGATTTAGAGATAATTACAGACTCCAGATATGTTTGTGATGCAGTAGAAAAAAAATGGTTATTTAAATGGGAATCAAAAGACTTTAAAAACAAGAAAAACAAAGACTTATGGAAGAGGTTTTTAATTCACTTTAATAAACATAAAATAAGAATTAGATGGGTAAAAGGACACAACAACCATCGTCAAAATGAAAGATGTGATTTTTTGGCGTTAAGTGCATCAAAAAAAACAAATAAAAAAACAGACCACGAATATGAAAAAAACTTTCAAACAAAAATGGGCTTTAAAGATTAGAAAAGCTCACAGATATTTAGGAATTTTCCTTGGAATACAATTTATTTTTTGGACACTTAGTGGACTATATTTTAGCTGGACAGACATTAATGAAATACGAGGAGACTATTTAAAAAAGACAATAACAAAAGAAAAATTCACCAAACTAATAAGCCCTACTAAAATTGACAATATAGAATTTATAGAATCATTAGAGATTAGAAACATTAACAACCGCCCATACTATTTCATAAACAAAAAAAAACTATTTGACGCATGGACAGGGCAACCAAAAAATGAGATTACAAAAGAAGAAGCAAAGTTTGTAGCAAACAGCTTTATGAAAGAGGGGCTTAAAATCGCATCAATAAAAAAAATAGACAAAGTGAACAATCATCATGAATACCGAAACAAGCCTCTTCCTGCTTATGTAATAGCCTACAATTCGGGTAATAATATTAAAGCCTATGTTTCTGCTAGAGACGCCAGTTTCCAGGCTGTTAGACAAAGAAGTTGGAGATGGTTTGATTTTTTATGGATGACTCACACCATGGATTACGAAGGAAGAGACAATTTTAACACATCTATACTCAGGCTTTTTTCTCTTTTAGGGCTAATTACTGTTTTAAGCGGGTTTTTGTTGTGGTTCGTCTCATCAAAATCACTAAGAAAAATAAAACTATAATGAGTAAAAAAAGCGAGATTTTGGTTTTAGGAACAATTGCGTTTGATGAAATAATTACACCAACGGCAATATCTGGAAAAATCCTTGGAGGTTCAGCGTCATACATATCAATGTCTATTTTTTTTAAAAAACTTAAATCAATAATTTCTATTGTTGGCAATGATTTTCCAAAAAAACACCTTAAAATGTTTGAAGCAAAAGACATTGATATTTCTGGAGTTCAAGTTCATAAAAAAGAAAAGACATTTTATTGGAAAGGGCTTTATGGAGAGAATGTTAATGAGAGAGAAACACTACAAACCAACGTGAACGCACTTTTAGGTTTCACTCCCAACTTAAAAGAAAAACACAGATCACCTAAAATCATAGTGTTAGGGAATATTAGCCCTACAGCCCAACTAATGCTATTAAATAAACTGAGAGCAACAACCAAGCCCTTTGTTATTTTAGACACTATGAATTATTGGATAGACAATAATTTAGCCGAATTAAATAATGTAATTGAAAAATCTGATCTAATGGTCATTAACAATGAAGAGGCAGAGCAACTTACATCAACCAAGGACTTGGACAAAGCAGCCCAAACTCTTATCAAAAAAGGACCAAGGTATGTTATCATAAAAAAAGGAAACCAAGGGGCGACCGCGTATTCAAGAAAAAAAACCTTTTCAATAAAAGCCTTAAAACAAGAAAAAGTAGTTGACACAACAGGAGCAGGAGATAGTTTTGCGGGAGGGCTGGCAGGCCATTTGTCAAACGTACAAGAAATTCGTTTCGATTCAATTAAAGAAGCATTATACTTTGCAACGGCTGCCGCTTCAATATGCATTGAATCTTTTGGCACTAAAGCACTACAAAGCGCAACAAAAGAAGAGTTTTCAAGTAGAGTTGATACAATAAAAAAGGTTCAAACTTTTAACCAATAAAATCCATTGTTATTTTAATTAATTTTACTGAATGAGCGATGCTATTAAACACGAATGCGGTATATCACTAATCCGATTGCTCAAGCCCTTAGAATTTTATAAAAAAAAGTACGGAACCCCTTTCTATGGTCTTCAAAAAATGTATCTAATGTTAGAAAAACAGCACAATAGAGGACAAGACGGCGCCGGATTTGCCAGCATAAAATTGGACATGCCGCCAGGCCACAGGTTTATGAGCAGGGTTAGGTCAGCTAAATCACAGCCTATTAAAGACATATTTAAAAAAATCAACCTTGAGATTAATGAAATTGAAAATTCAATAACTGCAAAAAATCTAGACTCAAAAGAGTTAAAAAAAACCTTCCCTTTTATAGGAGAGCTTATGATAGGACATCTTAGGTACGGAACATTTGGCAAGAATAATATTCAAAACGTTCATCCTTTTTTAAGACAAAACAATTGGATGCACAGAAATCTTATTGTGGCAGGAAATTTCAATTTAACAAACGTAAATGAGCTTTTTGACAATCTTGTAGATTTAGGCCAGCACCCCAAAGAAAAAGCAGACACAATAACAATTATGGAAAAAATAGGACACTTTTTAGACGACGAGGTTGCTAAAATCTACAAGAAACTTAAAAAGAAAGGATTGGATAAAAAAGCTATGTCACCAGAAATTGCACAAAGACTTGATATTGGAAAAGTGCTCAGAAAAGCATCTAGGAACTGGGACGGAGGGTATGTAATAGCAGGTCTTATAGGCCATGGAGATTCATTTGTTTTGAGAGACCCTGCAGGGATTAGACCAGCATTTTTTTATAAAGACGAAGAGGTGATTGTTGTTGCTTCAGAAAGGCCAGCAATACAAACGGTTTTTAATGTGAAACATGACCAAGTAAATGAGATACAAGCGGGCGAAGCACTAATTATAAAAAAGTCAGGAAGATTAATAAAAGAAACCATTAACAACCCAACACAAAAAGCATCTTGTTCATTTGAAAGAATATATTTTTCAAGGGGAAGTGATTATGATATTTATAAAGAGAGAAAAGAGCTGGGAAGAAGATTGTTCCCAAAAATTTTAAAATCTATTTCTTCAAATTTTAAAAACACTGTTTTTTCTTTTATACCAAATACGGCAGAAACTTCTTTTTATGGATTAATTGAAAAGGCTCAAGAGCATATTTTAGATGAATCCAGAAAAAAAATTCTCGAACTCAATAAAGTATCAGAGAAAAACTTAAAGCCGCTTTTGTCTTCAAGACTAAGAATAGAAAAAGTTACAATTAAAGACGTTAAGCTAAGAACCTTCATCACTGAAGACACAAGCAGAGACGATTTAGTTGCGCATGTTTATGACATTACATATGGAACCGTAAAACCTACAGACACTCTTGTTGTTATAGACGACAGCATTGTGAGAGGGACAACTTTACAGAAAAGTATCTTGAAAATTTTAGATAGACTAGAACCAAAAAAAATTATTGTCGTGTCAAGCGCTCCCCAAATAAGATATCCAGACTGCTATGGAATAGACATGGCCAGAATAGAAGACTTTATTGCCTTTAGAGCAATGCTTGCCCTACTAAATGAAAATAAAAAAAATCATTTGTTGAAGGAAGTTTATGAGAAATCAAAAAACGCTTTAGAAAACAAAACAACCGATAAAAAGAACTACGTAAAAACACTTTATAACCAGTTTACGGATGAAGAAATTTCAAAAAAAATATCAGAAATTTTAAAGTCTGATGGAATAAAAAGTAAAGTTGAAGTAATTTTTCAGTCTGTAGAAGATTTACATAAATCATGTCCAAACCACAGAGGAGACTGGTATTTTACAGGAGACTATCCCACGGCGGGAGGAAACAAAGTTGTAAGTAGAGCGTTCATCAACTTTTACGAAGGAAAGAAATCAAGAGCTTATTAAGTATTTAATTAATAGGAACCATATAATTCGCTTACTTTTCCCCAATTTATAATCTCAAAAAAGTTAGAGATGTAATCCGGTCTTCGGTTTTGATAGTTAAGATAATATGCATGCTCCCAAACATCCAAGCAAAGTATAGGCACCCCGCCACAACCAACTTCGGGCATTAGGGGGTTATCTTGATTTGGGGTTGAGCAAACTTCCAATGAGCCGTCAGGGTGTTTACACAACCAGGCCCATCCAGAGCCAAATTGTGACGAAGCAGCAACAGAAAAAGACTCTTTAAAGGAACTAAAACTTCCAAAGGAATCATTAATAGCAGATTTCAAATCTTTCGACATCTCACTTTTATTAGGCGACAATATTTCCCAAAACAAACAATGATTAAAAAAACCGCCACCGTTATTTCTCAACGCATTGTTGCTCATGTCCAAAGAGGATAAAATTTCTTCAATGCTTTTGTTTTCATTAAGGGTCCCCTCAACAGCAGTGTTAAGCTTGCTTGTATAGCCAGCATGGTGTTTACCGTGATGGATATTCATTGTTTTTGAGTCAACATGAGGCTCTAAGGAATTTGCGGGGTATGGGAGTTCAGGTAGTTCAAATGCCATTTTAGTAGATTTATTTGAGTGTAAATTTATGTATATATTATTACATTTAAAGCATAAAACCCACAATTGAAAAAATCAGATGCTTTTTTGATTTATAGCGCCTCGGCTGGATCTGGGAAAACCCACACAATTGTATCACTTTTTTTAACACAACTTTTAAGGTATAAAAAGCCTGAAAATATTAGACGGATGTTGGCTGTAACATTTACCAACAAAGCAACATCTGAAATGAAAGAAAGAATTATAAAAAAACTTCAGCTTTTCGCTACTGAAACAGCAGAACTTGATAAAGACTCGGTTTTTTGTTTTGTAAAAAAACAACTCCGTGCTAGCGAGAGTACATTACAAACAAGAGCAAAGCTTTCTCTTGAGTTTATAATAAATAATTACAATTATTTTAATGTAATAACTATTGATAGGCTGAGCCATAATATTATAAGAAACTTTTCAAGCGACTTAGGATTACAATCTAATTTTCAGGTAGAAATTGATACAAAAGAGTTTGTGGATTTAATTGTAAGCAGAGTTTTAACCAAAGCAACAGAAAACAAACAGATTATAAAGCTTTTACAAAAACATGTAATTCAAAAGTCTGATCAACAGGCCTCATGGGATATGTCCCCTGAACTTAATAAACTAGCAACAATGATGCTTAGTGAAAATCACATGTACAGTCTAGAAGAAGTTTCTAAAAAATCATTGTCTCTTTTTTTTGAAGTTGAAAAAAATATTTCTAATACCGTTGAGTTAACAAAAACCACCTTAAAACAAAAAGCAAAAAAACTTTTACAACAATTTCACAAGTCAGAGCTTTTTGATTTTCTTTTTCCGCTTGAACAAATACCAAAACTTATTAGGCTAATAGCAAACAGTGATTGGAATAAAAAAGCCGGAAAAACAATAGAAAAGTCATTAGAAACCGGAGTTTTTATAAAAAAAGATTCACCAAAAGAAAAAATAAAAATTTTTGAAGAGATTAAGGGTAAGGTCGTTGAAATCCTACAAAGCTATATTAATAATTGGGAAAAAATTGGGGCACTTATTGAAGTGAGAAAAAACATTACACCATTAGCTGTGACGGGAATTGTGGCAAGGGAAATTATAGAAATACAAAAAGAGCAAAACACCCTACACATAGCCTTTTTTAATAAGCTAATAAATCAAGCAGTCTCAGGATCATCAACCCCTTTTATTTATGAAAAGCTAGGAGTTAGATTCAAAAATATTTTTATTGACGAATTTCAAGATACTTCAAAAATACAATGGTCTAACTTAGCCCCTTTGTTATCATTCGCTATTGAAAATGAACAAAAAAACATCTCAATAGTTATAGTTGGTGACGCGAAACAATCTATTTACCGCTGGAGAGGCGGTAACCCTGAACAGTTTATATCTTTGTACAACCATAACACACCGTTTACTATTGAGCCAAGGATTGTTAGATTAAAAACAAACTACAGAAGCGCAAGGAGTATTGTTGATTTTAACAACTTTTTTTTCAAGAAAGCTTCAAAGTTTTTAAAGGATCCCCAATACACAAAAATTTACTTAGAAGACCTTGAACAAGAAACCTATTCAAATGAAACAGGATATGTTACAATTACAGCAATAAGTGAAAAAGAAAGTGAAGATGAAGTACCATTTTTAAAAGAAACAACTAAAAAAATTAAAGACATTTTAAATTCCGGAGTTTCACCAAATGAAATATGTGTTTTGGTTAGAAAAAACAAACAGGCTTCAATCGTTTACCAGGAGCTGAGTAAGAACAATATTTTAGTTAATTCTACAGAATCATTGCTTTTATCCCAGTCGGACGAAATCATTTTTTTAGTCAATCTAATTAAACTTAGAACAAAAATTTTTACTGACGAATTGAAGTACAACATAATAGAGTATTTTTTAAAGTATGTTAAAAAGGAGTTTTCATGGATTAAAGAAAACCTATGTTCGTCTATTGAAGACCTGCTGTTAAAGTTTTCAAACGGACGATTTGTGTACAAAAAATTTTTAAAATTAAACCTATTAACCAGTTTAGAATATGCATTGAATGCTTTTGAAATTAACAAAACCCCCGACATATATTTAAACTCTTTTTTTGAGACCCTATTAACGTTAAAAAACAAAAATCAATTAACAGAAGCTCAATTTTTAAGGCATTGGAAGCAAATCAGAGATAAAGCATCAATTAAAACTCCAGCAAATTCAAATGCAGTTAAGGTTATGACTGTTCACAAAGCTAAGGGACTAGAATTTGAAGCGGTAATAATTCCTTTTATTGATAATGATTGGATAGAAGGAAGAAATAATAAAATTTGGGCTACAGTAGATTTTGAGGAAACCAAAAAACTTGGTAAAATACCACTTGGTGTGTCAAAAAATCTGGAGAACTTTGGCTCGAAAATAAAAAATCAGTATGTAAACTTTAAATCAAAAGCTGTTTTGGACGCAATCAACTTATTGTATGTAGCAACAACAAGACCAAGCAAAGAACTACATCTTTTCATTGATAAAGAAAAGGCGGATAAGCAAAACAATTTAGCACATGTCTTTTTTTCCATTTTCCCTGAACTATTAGACAGCAAAAAAGAATTTGGCAATAGGTCTTATCTGAAACCAATAAAAAAAGTTGTAAAAACTAATTCTTATGGTTGGACTTTCAATCTAATTGACGGAAAAAAGGCTTTATATCAAGAAGTTTAGTAAATTTGCAAAAAACTATTAAACAACTAATATGAAAAATTATTTGATAGCTGCGTTTTTTTCGTTTACATTTTTATGGAATCTTAACGCACAAAACGCTTCTGATCCTCTAGCTATTACTGTTGGAACAAATGCTGTAAATCTCAGCATTGAAGGACAAGGAAGCGACGACGAATATGGCTTTGCAACAGCTTTTTCATACCTACAGCTTTCAAAATACCTTGGAGCTGGGTTTACTGTTGATTTGGCTGGAACTTTTAATGAGCTTTCAAGGGAATCAGGGGCAAAAGAGCTTTACACTGCAATAGACTTAGGAACAACACTCACTCCGCAAAAACACAACTTATGGAACATTGATCCTAGTTTAAGCGCCGGTATCGGATATGCTGATATCGAGAATAGAGATTGGTTATTTGCATACCTCGGGGCTGGGTTAAAGTACAACCTTTCAAGCAGCCTTGGGCTTTCAGTTAAAATTAAGTACAAAACCATTGCAAATGAGCTTGATAAATTATTACTCGATGGCGAGGCTTACCGCTCAGAGGGAAATGACGGTTATGATTTGAATCACTTTCAAGCCCTCGCAGGTTTAACCTTCTCTTTTGGAGACGGAGACACTGATGGAGATGGTGTAAAAGACAGCGTAGATGAATGCCCAGAAGTTCCTGGACTGGAAAACTTAAACGGCTGTCCTGATGATGATGGAGACGGCATAAAAAACAGCGCTGACGATTGTCCGCTTACTGCAGGAATTGCGGCCTTAAACGGTTGTCCTGACGCAGACGGAGACGGTGTAAAAGACAGTGATGATAAATGTCCTGATGTAGCCGGTTTAGCATCTTTAGATGGTTGTCCTGATGCAGATGGAGATGGTATTCAAGACGACATGGACGCATGCCCGAACGAACCAGGAGACCGAAAAATGAGAGGTTGTCCTGATGCAGACGGAGATGGCGTAGCTGACAAAGACGATAAATGCCCTACTGAAGCAGGTCCAAAATCAAACAACGGATGCCCATTGTTCCCATTATCTATGCTGGAGGATTATGACATTAACTTTGAATTAGAAAAATACAACATTGACTCTGAGGATGTTCAAAAACTTTCTACAGTCATAAAAGTATTACTTGCTAATAAAGACGCAAAAATTAGCATTGAAGGACACGCTGATAACACTGGAGAAGAGTCTTACAACAACCCGCTTTCTACGAACAGAGCAAAATCTATTTATGATTATTTAGTGAATGTTGGTATTAGCGCAGATAATCTTAGTACAAAAGCTTTTGGAGAGTCAATGCCTAAAGCTACTAATGAAACTGCAGAAGGAAGAGCTATAAACAGAAGAGTTGAGTTTGTAGTTGTAGAATAATCTTCTTTTTGAAATATATTTTGGAAAGCGCGGTATAAAACACCGCGCTTTTTTTTTATTTTAATAAATCGAAATGAACACATCTTTTATAAGTTCTCTAATAGAAAAACTAAAAGACTCCAAAGCAAACTGGGACGAAATCATAATGGTTTTTCCAAATAAAAGGTCCCAAAGGATGTTTAAAAAGGCGTTTGTCCAAAAAAAAATAAAACATCAAAACCATCCAAAGACTATAAGCATTAACGACTTAATTTTGTCAATAACGCAACTTAATATTGCACCCTCATTGGTAATTCAAAACGAACTTTATAAAAGCTACGTAAAAGTTACAAATGAAAACAAAGACAACTATGAAAACTTTTTGTCTTGGTCTAACACACTAATTGAAGACTTTAATAAGATCGATCAAAATCTTTTAAGCCATTCAGACTTTTTTTCATACTTATCTTCTCTGCACAAACTTAGGTCGACCTTTGAAGAAGAAAACTCAATTATTAAAAGATATGATAAGTTTTGGAGCAACCTATCTGAAGTGTATGCCTCATTTTCCAACGCCTTGACAAAACGCAAATTGTCAACGAAAGGAATTTGCTACAGAGCAGCAACGAAAAAGGTTGACAACTTTAAGAACGAACATAAAAAAAAGTCATTCGTCTTTTGTGGATTTAACGCACTTAGTAAGTCTGAGGAAAAAATAATATTAAGTTTATTAGAACATAATAATTCAAAAATTTTCTGGGATATTGACAAAGAGTTTTTAAAAGAAAACTTTAACAAGACAGGATTCTTTATAAAAAAATATTTAAAAAAATGGGAATACTTCAAAACAACCCCCCCCAGTATTATTCATAGTGAATTTTTATCAGAAAAAAATATAAATGAAGTAGAATGTAATCTTCAGTATGGACAGGTTAAAGAGTTAGGGTATATTTTGGAAAACATGAATTATGACAATATATCCAAAACAGCAATAATAGTTTCAGATGAATCCATAATTAACTCAATCCTAAACTCAATCCCTGAAAAGGTTAAAGACTTTAATGTGAGCGTTGGAATTAATATTGATAAACATTCTATCACGAGACTAATTATTGACTATTTGAACGCACATTTAAAAAAATCGAATTATGGATTTTATGCGCCAGACATTCAAAACATATTAGACATTGATTATTTTAATGAGCTTTCAAATGATTCTGGAGGTCAATTATCAAATAAAATTATTAATAGTATAATAGATGAAAACAGGAGTTTTTTTAAGACAAGCTATATCGTAAATCACGCAACAGAGAATTCAAAAAAGTTTATCAAATCAATTTTTGATGACAAAAAAAAAGCAAACGAAGTTTTTAAGAACATTTCTCAAATGCTCCTTTCACTCAAGATGAATAAACCCAAAAGAACCGATGTAGAGATAGAAGTAATTGATTATTTACTTAACACAGCGAATGAAATTGAGGAGACAATATCAAATTTAAAAATTAAGCCAACCTACAGGCTTTTTATAACTCTTTTAAAACAAAACATTAGAGAAAAAAAAATTTATTTACAAAATCAACCTGACGACTGCCTTCAAATATTAGGACTTTTGGAAACAAGAGCGCTAGATTTCAAAAATATAATTTTTCTCAGTCTAAATGAAGGAATTATGCCACCCCAGAACTGGCAATCTTCGTGGATTCCATATGATGTAAAAAAGGAATTTGAGCTACCAACACAAGACGAGCAAGACGCTCTTTATACATATCATTTTTTTAGACTGATGTTTAGAGCAAAAAACATTCACCTGTTATATAACGGTGTTAGTGATGGGATTCAGTATGCAGAAAAAAGCAGGTTTATTAGACAATGGAAATTTTATTTACCCAAAAAACACAAATGGGTTGAGAAAAATCAGATTATAAGCGGTCAAATTTCAGAAAAAAAAGAGATAGTATTAAGCAAGACAAATGAAGTTTTAAACAAATTAAAAGCGATATCTCAAACCGGTTTATCTGCTACAGCCATAAACTTATTTATTAAAGACAGTTACGGATTTTATAAAAAGTATCTTTTGGGAATTAAAGAAGATAATGAACACGAGGAAAGTTTTTCACATAAAACATACGGAATTATTGTCCATCACGCATTAGAAAACCTATATAGTCCATATGTTGGAAAAACATTATCTATTAGTGATTCAAATTTTATTTTAAAACAAATAGAACCAACCGTAAACAGTAGTATTAAAAAGTTTTTTCCTCAACAACTCGTTGGAAACAACCTGCTTGCAAAAACATCAATAATTAGACGTATAGAAAACATTATAAAAAATGAAAGAAAAGATATTGACATAGGAAAAAAAATAAAGATTTTAGGGCTTGAACAGAAATTAGAGTTTAGAAAAAAATTTGATTTTTTAGACTTTGAAATTAATTTTAAAGGGACGATTGACAGGGTAGATGCTTTTGACAATAAGCTGAGAATTTTAGACTATAAAACTGGAGCAGTAGAACAATCAAAAATTACAATTCATGAATGGGATAGCCTATCAAAAAACGAAACTTACAGCCAAGTTTTTCAGCTTTTATTGTATGTTGCCCTATGGAACCACAACAATCCAAAAAACAAGGCGAATAATGCAGGAATTATTGGGCTTAAATTAAAAGAAAACCCAATTTACTTTGGTGAAAAGCCTACTAAGTTCTCAAGAAACATTGATTTTGATATTTCAGAAAAAACAATTACAAAATTTTACCAGACATTAGAAATAATAATGAAAGATTTTTTTGATGTGACCATTCCTTATGAATCAAAAAAAGAATGAGTAAATAATTTTTTATTTTCGCATTCCATTTGGTCCTATAGCTCAGTTGGTTAGAGTAGATGACTCATAATCATTTGGTCCCTGGTTCGAGTCCAGGTGGGACCACCCTTAAACCCTCAACTTCATTGATTTTGAGGGTTTTTTGTTTCAACTCATTAGACTACATAAAATAATTCAAGCTATTTAAAA
>MDTB01158370.1_pt1 | contig 24266 bp, 28 predicted proteins | sample 811161 | NCBI WGS metagenome assembly MDTB01 (sample SAMN05326650, study PRJNA326480) | marine metagenome | isolation source: seawater | place: Mediterranean Sea | collected 2009
ACATATAAAATCTTTTATTAGACATTTAAAAAATTTTGAATTTGAAAAACCTTTAGGTGATCATGCACCAAATCAAAGACTGATTTATGAACCTAAAGGAGTTTGTGCATTAATCACACCTTGGAATTGGCCAATGAACCAAGTTTGTTTGAAAGTTATACCTGCAATAGCTTCTGGATGTACAATGGTTTTGAAACCATCTGAATTGGCGCCATTATCATCAATGATTTTAGCTGAATTAATCGATGAAACTAATTTTCCCCCAGGTGTTTTTAATTTAATTAATGGAGACGGTTCCACAACAGGAGAAGCATTGACTAGGCATCCTGATATTGACATGATTTCTTTTACAGGTTCTACAAGAGCTGGAGCATTAATTTCACAAAATGCTGCAAGCGACTTTAAAAGAGTGAGTTTAGAATTAGGTGGCAAAGGAGCCAATATTATCTTTAAAGATGCAGATCCAAGTGCTATTGAATGGGGTGCTTTGAGATGTTTTAAAAATTCTGGCCAATCTTGTAATGCACCAACGAGAATGCTTATTGAAAAGTCTAATTATAGTCAAGCAATTGAAAAATTAAAAAAATTTTCTGAAGAAATGCAGGTCGGGGATCCTAATAAAGAAGGAGAACATATCGGTCCTGTAGTTTCGGAAACACAATTTAACAAGATACAGTCTTTAATTCAAAAAGGTATTGATGAGGGTGCAAAATTAATCGTAGGAGGACTTGGAAAACCCACCGGTCTTAAAAAAGGATATTTTGTTAAGCCAACAGTGTTTGTTGATGTAAGTAACAAAATGGAAATTGCTAGGACTGAAATATTTGGACCTGTTTTATCTGTGATCCCATTTGAAAATGAGGAAGAAGCTATAAAAATAGCTAATGATACCCCTTATGGTTTAACAAACTATATTCAAACTAAAGATCAAGAAAAAGCAAGAAGGGTCGCAAAAAAATTAAGATCTGGAATGGTTGACGTAAATGGTGCTGGAATTGCTATTGATACACCTTTTGGTGGTTTTAAACATTCAGGAATAGGACGAGAGGCGGGAGAACATGGTCTTCAAGAATTTTTAGAAGTAAAATCTGTGGGTGGGTGGAGTTAAAAAATTGATTTATCTTTTACTCCCTCTAAAAAAATTAAGCATTTTTTTAATTCATCAAGTTCAATAAATTCATCAATTTTATGTGCCTGTTCAATTGAACCAGGTCCACACACTACAGTGCTCATACCTAACTCTTGAAATAATCCAGCTTCAGTTCCAAAAGAAACAACTTTTCTTGAATTATCACCTGTAATTGATGCAACAAATTCACATGCCTCTGACTCATTTAGCTTTTCAAAGCCAACAACTTCGCCAATAACTTCTTTTTTTATATAAGACTTAGGGAATATTTTTTTCATGTCAGGTAAAAGTTTATCATTTACAAATTTCTCAATTTCTTGAGTTACAAAATCACCATCTGATATGTTAACTGGTCTAGTTTCCCATTCAATTTTACATTTGTCAGCTATTACATTATGTGCAATTCCACCTGATATACCTCCAACAGAAAGAGTAGAATGAGGAGGATCAAATATACAATTTTTAGGAGCACGTTTAACTAATTCTTCTCTAATCTCTAATAGCTTATTTATATATCTTGAGGCATATTCGATCGCATTAACACCTTCATGAGGTTTTGAACTATGACCCGCAAGACCTCCAAAATATGTTGTATACTCGTTCATACCTTTATGAGCATTAATAATTTTCATTTTAGTTGGCTCTCCAACTATACATATTCCATTTTTAATATTCCTTTTTTTTAATTCTTTAATTAAAATGGGAGCTCCGATACATGCAGTTTCCTCATCAAATGTATAACAAAAATGAAAATCACGATCTAGATTACTTCGAGATAGAATTGGAGCATAAGCAAGTGTACAAGCTATGAACCCTTTCATATCGCATGATCCCCTGCCATATAATTTCTTATTTTTTATTGTCGCTTTAAATGGATCTGTTGACCAACCTTTTGAAATTGGAACTACATCAGTATGACCAGATAATATAATTGGTTTTTTTCCATTCGTTTTTTTGGACTTTAAGGTTCCAAATAAATTCACACGCTTTTTTTCGTCGTCAAAAACTTTGAAAGTTTCTATATTGAGATCATTGAGGATTTTTTCACAATAATTTATTAATTTACTATTATCTTTTCCAGAAATAGTTTGAAAAGATATTAGATCTGTCAATATCTTTATTGATTTTTCATATAAATTGTTATCAATACTCATAATTAAATTAATTATACATTATTATTATGAAACCACAAATAACCTACGATCAATTTGAAAAAATAGATATTAGACTTGGAACTATATTAACTGTAAAAAAAAATGAAAAAGCTAGAAAACCATCTTTAGTAGTAGAGGTTGACTTTGGTAAAGACATAGGTGTAAAGACTTCCTCAGCTCAAATTACACATTTTTATAATGAGGAGAACTTAATTGGCAAACAAGTTATTGGTGTTTGTAATTTTCCTGAAAAAAATATAGCTGGTGTTAGATCACAGTTTTTACTTTTAGGTTCTATTGACTCTGAGGGAAAAGTTACACTAGTCCATCCATCTCAAAAAGCTGAAAATGGTTTGCCTATAGCATAAGCATGCATCCAGAATTTTTATCTATGGCATTATTTTGGGTAGTAGCTGCATATACACCTGGTCCAAACAATGTAGTTGCATCATACTCAGGTTTTAATTTTGGTATAAAAAAAACAATACCGCATATTTTTGGTGTCACTCTTGGATTTACTTCGGTGGTATTTGGATTAACAATTGGTTTAGTCAATATCTTTAAATTATTTCCAATTATACAAACAGTATTAAAATATCTAGGAAGCTTATTTTTAATTTATTTAGCTTATAAAATTAGTTTCTCAAAATCTTCTACTGAAAAAAAAAAATGAAAATCCTATTTCTTTTTTTGATACTTTTATTTTTCAATTTTTAAATCCAAAAGGTGTTTTGATAGGAATTATCATCGTATCAACATACGTTGAATATGGCGAGAATTATTTAAATTATGCGACTCAAGTTGTTCTATTTGCTTTTTTTGTATCTTTATCAAGTATTACTTTCTGGACTTTTGTAGGTAAATATCTTAGGAAATTTGCGACAAATGAGAAATTTATTAAATACTTTAATTATGTTATGTCAGGGCTTCTTCTTTTGAGCATAATTACATTTTATATATAATTTATGAAACCAGGAAAAAAAAATTCTTTCAATTCATTATCTGATATGAAGATAAATGATAAAAATTTTAAATTCTTCTCCCTCTCGAAAGCTGAAGAAAATGGATTAGTTGGTATATCAAAATTACCGAAATCACTTAAAGTGTTACTCGAAAATCTCCTGAGATATGAGGATGATCTCTCAGTAAATAAAGACCATATCATTGCCATTAAGGAATGGCTTAAAGAAAAAAAATCTAAAACAGAAATAGCTTATAGACCTGCAAGAGTTTTACTTCAAGATTATACTGGAATACCTGCTGTTGCAGACTTAGCAGCTATGCGCTAAGCAGTTAAGGAAAAAAATAAAGATCCCAACACAATTAACCCGCTATCTGTGGTTGATCTTGTAATAGATCATTCTGTTCAAGTTGATCAATCAGCTAAAGCAGATTCATTTGATAAAAATGTAGAAATTGAGTTTGACAGAAATGGTGAGAGGTATTCATTCTTAAAGTGGGGACAGCAAGCTTTTGATAATTTTAGAATAGTTCCTCCTGGTACTGGTATATGTCATCAAGTAAACTTAGAGTATCTTTCCAAAGTTGTTTGGTCGGCAGATTATAAAGGTGAGAGTTATTTATTTCCTGATACTCTTGTAGGTACTGATAGTCACACTACAATGGTTAATGGTTTATCAGTTTTAGGATGGGGTGTAGGTGGCATTGAAGCAGAAGCAGGTATGCTAGGGCAACCAATATCAATGTTAATCCCAGAGGTTGTAGGTTTTGAGGTTAAAAATAAAATGCCTGAAGGAACGACTGCTACAGATTTAGTTTTAACAATTGTTAAAATGTTAAGAGACAAAGGTGTTGTTGGTAAATTTGTAGAATTCTTTGGAGACGGATTAAAAAATTTAACCTTAGCAGATAGAGCTACAATTGCAAATATGGCTCCTGAATATGGAGCAACATGTGGCTTTTTTCCAATTGATGAAGAAACTTTAAAATATCTTAAATTTTCTGGGAGGGAAGAAAATATTATAGAAATAGTTGAGAAATATTCTAAGGCACAAGGTTTATGGGCAAGTGATGATATAGAGTTTACTCATACAATTACTTTGGATATGTCAACGATAGTTCCTACAATATCTGGACCTAAGAGACCTCAAGATAAAGTGCTACTTACAGACGCCGCAAAAAGTTTTGAAAAAAGTTTCAAGGAAATTACTAAAAAAAAAGATTATTCTATAGCTCAAGTATCTAATTCAGACTTTAAAATTCAAGATGGATCGATCTTAATCGCAGCAATTACCTCCTGTACTAATACATCTAATCCTAATGTGCTTATTGGCGCTGGCTTATTGGCGAAAAAAGCAGTTGAACTAGGGCTAAAGGTCAAACCTTGGGTAAAAACCTCTCTTGAACCAGGATCTCAAGTAGTTACAGACTATTTAGCTAAAGCAGGATTAAATGTTTATCTAGATAAACTAGGTTTTAATTTAGTTGGATATGGATGTACAACTTGTATCGGAAATTCAGGACCATTAGAAGAAAATATTGTTGAAGCAATTCATAAAGAAAATATTTATGCAGCATCAATACTGTCAGGTAATAGAAATTTTGAAGGAAGAATTTCACCACATATTAAAGCAAATTATTTAGCATCTCCTCCATTGGTTGTAGCTTATGCATTAGCTGGTCATATGAAATTTGATTTATATAAAGACTCTCTTGGAAAAGACAAAAATGGAAAAGATGTTTACATGAAAGACATTTGGCCATCTAATAAAGAGATAGAGGAAACTTTAAAAATATCTTTAAGTGCAGATATGTTTATTAAGAGATACTCAAATGTTTCAGAGGGTCCAAAACAATGGCAACAAATAAAAACATCAAAAAGCAGCATCTATAAATGGGAAGAAGAATCTACTTATGTAAAAAAACCACCATTTTTTGAAAATTTATCTGATAAACCCGAGGGATTTAAAAAGATTGTAGATGCTAGACCATTGTTAATTTTAGGAGACATGGTCACTACAGATCATATTTCTCCAGCAGGAAGTATTCAAAAAGAGAGTCCCACAGGTGAATATTTTATGAAAAATCAAATATTACCAAAGGATTATAATTCTTATGGCTCTAGGAGAGGAAATCATGAAGTAATGATGAGAGGAACATTCGCAAATATTAGAATAAGAAATGAAATGGTTCCTGGAACTGAGGGTGGTTTTACAAAATTATATCCTGAGGGAAGAGAAATACCTATATATGATGCAGTAGTTGAATACAAAAAAAAAGGAACTGATCTTGTTGTTATCGGTGGTAAAGAGTATGGCACTGGATCATCTAGGGACTGGGCTGCAAAAGGAACGAAATTACTTGGAGTTAAAGCAGTCATCGCTGAGAGCTTTGAGAGAATTCATAGATCAAATTTGATTGGAATGGGAATCTTACCAATTCAATTTATTAACAATATTGATAGAAAAAATCTTAATTTAGATGGTTCAGAATTATTTAGTATAATTAATCTAGAGAAAGGGGTTAAACCATCAGATAAAATATATTTGGAAATTAAATATCAATCAGGTGATATCAAAAAAATAGAAACTCTTTGTAGGATCGACACAAATAATGAATTGGAGTATTATAAAAATGGTGGGATCTTACAGTATGTTTTAAGAAAAATGATTTAAAATGGATGAAGAGACAGTAATAATTAACACTAATACGAGAAATGAAAAAATAAAGAATTTTTTTGCTAAAAACAAATCTTATTTAATTGTCGCCTTTTCAATAATAATAATTTTTTTAATTACAATTTTTTTTATTATTGAGTTTAAAAAAGATGAAAAAATTAATATTTCAGACAAATTTAATTCATCTATTAATGCTTTTGAAAGGGGAAATTCACAAGAAAGCCTTAATGGTTTGATCGATATTATTAATAGAAAAGATCCGACTTATTCACCTCTTTCATTATACTTCATAGTAGATAACGAATTAATTGAAGAAAGGAGTAGAATTAATGCTTTTTTTGATATTCTGATAAACGAGACTTCCTTAGAAAAAGAAATTAAATACTTAATAATTTACAAAAAAGGCTTATTTAATGCAGATAGAAGCAATGAAGTTTCGTTGATGAATATATTGAAGCCTTTAATTAATTCTGAGAGTATCTGGAAATCCCATGCGTTATTTTTGGTTGCTGAATTTTTTTACTCGAAAAATGAAAAACAAAAAGCAAGAGAATTTTACGAAAAAATAATTTCTTTAGAAAATGCAAATTCAAATATAAAGATTAATTCTCAAAAAAGGCTAAATAGAGACATAAGTGATTAAGCTTTTATCATTATTAATTATAATTTCATTTTTAAACAATTGTTCATTTGATACAAGATCTGGAATTTGGACACAAGAAAAAGAAATAACCAAATCTGTCAAAAAAAACGTTCAAAGATTATTTAAAAATGAAATTGTGAATGAAAATGAATTTAATAAAGATCTTGTTTTAAAAATTTCTAACAACTATCAAAACAGCAATATAGCTGGAACAAATAATTTTGGTTATTTCGATATTGACTTGAAATTTAATAAAATTTCAAAATATAAATTCTCCAAAATAAAAAATTTTGACCGATTTGATCCTGAATTAATTTTCTTTGATAATGATCTAATATTTTTTGACAATAGAGGATCAATTATACGTTTTAGTGATGAGTCTAAAATTATTTGGAAAAAGAATTTTTATAATAAATCAGAAAAAAAAATGAACCCAATTCTGAACTTTGATAATTTTGAAAATATGCTTTTAGTAACTGACAATCTTTCAAAATATTATTTGGTAGATATAAATGATGGAAAATTATTATGGTCTAAAGATCACAAAACTAATTTCATTTCTGAAATTAAAATTGATAATGACAAATTTTATGCATTAGACTCAAATAACACTTTTTTGTGCTTTTCCTTAGTAAATGGTGATAAATTATGGGAATTTCAATTCGATCAAAAATTGATTAACTCTCAAAAAAAAACATCGATAATTTTCAATGAATCTTCTGTTTTTTTGAACAATTCAAAAGGTGAGATAATTTCTTTGGACAAAGAGAATGGGGAATTAATTTGGTTAACTCCCATTATTAGTTATGAAGAAAACCTTCAATCCTTTTTAATAAAAACATCAGAATTAGTTTTACATAAATCCTCTATTTATTTTTCAAATAATAAAAATAAATTTTATTCTTTAGATACTAAATCAGGAATAATTAATTGGAATCAATCTTTTAATTCGTTTTTACAACCAGTTGTAATTGATGATATTGTTCTCTCTATATCAAATAATGGTTATTTATATATCATTCAAAATCAATCAGGTAACATAATTAGAATTACAGATATATTTTCTAAACTTAAAACCAAAAAAAGAAAAAAAATTCAACCTATAGGTTTTGTGGTAAGTCAAGAAAATATTTATTTAACTACAAACATTGGTAAATTATTTGTTATTAAAATCTCTGATGGTAAACAGAGCTTTTCGTATAAAATTAGTAGAAATAAAACCTCTAAACCTTATATAAATAACAAAAAGTTATATGTTGTTAAAGATAATGAAATAATAAGATTAAATTAAAATGATCTTAAAAATTCTTGAAAAAATGGGAAGAAAAAAAATAGTAATGGATAGAGGTCCATCTCATCCTCAATATAATAAAGCCAAACCATGGATGAATAGATACTATGTTTTATTTAGAAATAGACCAAAGTGGTTTCCATTCAATATTTTAATTCATGAAATGCTAGCTGATGATCATGGCAAAGGTGTTCATAATCATACTTTTCCGTATATAACTATCATTTTGAGAGCAGGTTATTGGGAAACTCTAAGTACTGGTAAATATTGGAGATCACCTGGATATATAGGTTTTAGATCAGCAAATAATTTACATAGAATAGATATCAAACCTGGAACAAAACCATTAACAATATTTATAGCAGGCCCTTTTGGGTTAAGAAAGGGTCCAAGATCAGATTATGGAATAAATTTTAAAAACAAAAAATGAATTTAAAAAAATCGTTTCTTAAATATTGTCAAGAGTGTCATTTTGAGGTGAACAATAATCAACTATATATAGTTGATTATCTCAAAGATTATTACAAAGAAAATTTTAAAAAAAATTTTTTAGAAAAAATTTTTAAAAAAAAAAATTGTAAATTAGGTTTTTATCTTGTTGGAGATGTAGGCGTAGGAAAAACAATGATTTTGGATTTCTTCTTTAATGAATTAAAGGAAAAAAAAATAAGACTCCACTTCAATGAATTTATGATAAATTTTCATGACTTTGTATTTAAAAATAAAGATAAGCATGATGAAAATAAGATCGAATATTTTGTACAAGATCTAAGTAAGAAAACCAAATTAATATATTTTGATGAGTTTCAAGTCACAAACATTGTTGATGCCATGATTTTAGGAAAGTTATTTAAGAGAATATTTGAAAAAAAGATTAATGTTATTTTTTCATCAAATATTAAGATAAAAGAACTTTATAAGGATGGACTCCAAAGAGATCAATTTATGCCTTTTATTAAAATACTCGAGAACAATTCATATGAAAAAGAGCTATCAATTGAAGGTGATTATCGAAAAAATAAAGACATTAAATCAAACAGATTTTTATCCCCATTGGATCAATCAACAAATTTTACGTTTAACAAATTTTTTAGAAAAATTACCAAAGATAAGACTAAAGAAATAAAGATTCTGAATGTGAAAGGTCGTAAAATTGAATTAGATAATTATTTTAGTGGTGTTGTAAAATTAAGTTTTGATGAATTGTGTAATAAAAATCTTGGATCTGAAGATTTTATATCAATTAGTAACAACTGTAGTTTTATATTTATAAAAAATTTATTAAATTTTAATGAGAGTAATTCAAATCAACAACAAAGATTTATAACTTTGATAGATATAGTATATGAAAAAAAGATTCCTTTAATGATCACAAGTGAGGTAAGTTTAAATTCCTTAGATTCATCTATTAGTTTAAAAAAACCCTTTAAAAGAACAATTAGTAGATTATATGAGTTAACATCGATTGATTATAATTAATGATTAAACAAAAATTTTTTAATTTACAAATTAATACTAATGGACAAAAACTATATGATTTTACTGAAAAAACTATAAACTGGATTGAAGAAAATAGATTCAATAATGGTATTTTGAATTTAAGCATTCTTCATACTAGTGCATCTTTAATTGTACAAGAAAATGCTGATCCAGATGTAAAGTCAGATCTAATTAGATATTTTGATAAATTAGTCCCAATGAATAATGAATTGTATATACATAATTCAGAAGGAAAAGATGATATGCCAGCTCACATAAAATCTACTTTGATGAATAATCAAATTTCTTTGAGTGTGAAAAATAACAAGTTACTCCTTGGTACATGGCAAGGCTTATATTTGTTTGAACATCGTCTTGAAGATCAAAAAAGGAAAATTGCACATCATTTCATTGGTGATTAATTTCCTGTATATTTTGAGTTAATGATAATCATTCTCAAAAAAAGTGTGAGATTGATAATCATTCACCGTTTTTATTCTTGAAAATTTTTAAGTTAAAATTAATGTTACTTTATGGATATACAAAACTACAGTTGTAAAAAATGCGGATTAACTGTTTCATCTGTTTGCTCTAAGTGTGACAGAGTTGTAGATGTAAAAGTGCTTGATAATGGATGTATAGTTCAAAAAACTAAATGTGTAGATTGTGCTAATGTTCCAGTTATTAAAGATGTTTGCTCACAAAGCTAATTAATAGTACCTTAGTAACTAATCTATTTAGGAAAAAAAATGGAATTGACTAATGGTATATTTAGATCCGCTAAAAATATATACTCTAATAATAGAGGATCTATACTCAGAACTATAATATATACAATTGGTCATTTTGCGATAGCAATTATTGTTTTAATTTCTATTGCAAATGTTTCTTTCATGATCGCTTTAACTGATGCAATAGTTGAACCTCTAGCTAATGCTGTATGGTATTTTATATTAGATAAATGGTGGGCGAGTAGGTCGAGATAATTTTAAAAACAAATTTAAATTATTTTTTCAATGTCTGAAAAGCTGACAAAGCAGCCTTTCTTGCAACTTCGTGTACTACTATTGGTTTAGGATAATCTTTCCCAATAAAAGTATTTATTTTTTCTTGTAGTTTAGAGTCCATTTCCCAAGGCTTATGTATAAATTTTTTTGGCACTTTATTTAATTCTGGAATCCATTTTTTTACATACAGACCCTCTTTATCAAATTTCTCTCCCTGTAAAATTGGATTGAATATTCTAAAATATGGAGCTGCATCAGCACCACAACCAGCAACCCATTGCCATTGTGCAACATTGTTTGCTTTATTAAAATCCAATAAACAATTTCTGAAATGTTTCTCACCTTCAGTCCAATTAATTCTTAAATGTTTAACTAAAAAAGAACCAACCACCATTCTTATTCTATTATGCATCCAACCAGTTTCGTAAAGCTGCCTCATACCTGCGTCCACGATTGGATACCCAGTCAATCCTTTTTTCCATGCATAAATATATTTTTCATTTTTTACCCAAGGAAATTTGTCGAATTCTTTTCTAAAATTTCCTTTTAAAAATTCTGGAAAATAATTTATTAAACTATGTGAAAATTCTCTCCACCCAAGTTCATTTACATATTTTCTATAACCTATTCCTTTAGAACTGGCATTACTGCATTTTTTCCAAATAGTATTTACGTGAATTTGGCCGTGTTTAATATAAGGAGATAATTTAGAGGTTCCTTCAATTGACGGATAATCCCTAGCAATTCCATAATCTTTAATCTTCTTTTCTATTAAATTATCAAGAATTTTTTTTGAATCAGTTTCAGAAACTTTCCAGTAATTCTCAAATTTTTTGTACCAATTATTTTTTGGAAGAATATTTTTTGGTTCTATACAATTTCTAAAAAAAGATAGCGTTTTTGATTTTTTTTTTACTATGTAATTTTTACTTGGAGGTAAATTTAAAAATTTTTGTTCAGCATTTTTCCAAAAAGGAGTGAATACCCTGAATGGTGTTCCATCATTTTTTGTTATTTCTTGATATTCATTTAGAATATTTCCTTTGAAGTATTTGAATTTGACTTTATTTTGTATAAAAATATCTCTAATTTTTTTTCCTCTTTCGATTACATCAGGCTCGTAAATTTTATTCCAATATATGGAAATATCATCCCTTTTTTTAATCTTAGAAAATATATTTAGTTCATCTCCCTCTAATATTTGAAGATTAATTTTGTATTTAGACAATTGAATTTTAAATATTTCCAAAGATTTAGAAATCCACCACTTTTGAGCTTCTCTCTTGTTGTCAAATTCAGATTTATTGTAAATATAAAGTGCAAGTACACCTTCATGATTTTGAGTAGCATAAGAAAGTGCAGGATTATGCTCAATTCTAAAATCTTCTCTTATCCAAACAATAGAATTTTTAGTCATATAAATTTTTATTTTCTACCCTTAGATAGCAGTTGTTTGTAAAGTTTGACATCTGCATTTCCTTCGCATCCAATCAACAAGATATTTGAGTTTTTATTTAGATTGACTAATTTCCTTGTTTTTATATCGTTACATATCCCAATTAAAGCAATAATTCCTGGAGCTGCACATTCTCCACCTATTATTGAAGTTTTGCTTAATTTTTTATCCTTTAAGTTAGCTACGGTTTTAGCCACGTTTTTATCAGATATCGAGACACAATAGTTATTAGTTTTTTTTAATATATGCCATGGAACAAGTGACATCTCGTTACATGACATACCACCCATAATACTCTCTTTTAGAATTCTTATTTTTTTTAATTTGTTATCTCTTATACTTTGAAGCACACAATCTGCTCTATCTGGTTCAACAATAATTATTTTTGGTATTCTTTTAAAATATTTAGCTATACCAGCTACTATGCCTGCAGCCAAACCTCCAACACCAGCTTGAATAAATATGTGAGTTATATATTGATTAGTTTGTTTGGATATTTCTTTTATGATAATTGAATATCCTGCCATTGTGAGTTGAGGAATATATTTGTAATTTTTAGTTGAAACATCTTGAACAATTTTCCAGTTATTTCTTTTTGAGATTTTCTTGCACTCCTTTAGTGAGTCTTCATAATCTCCTTTAACTTTTATAACCTTAGCACCAAATTTTTTAATTTCATTGATTCTTGTTTGACTTACATATTGACTAACAAAAATTTTACATTTTAACTTTAATCGTTTTGCTCCCCAAGCTACAGACCTACCATGATTCCCAGCAGTAGCAGAGGATATAACAATTCCCGTACTCGTTTTTGAAATTTTTTCAACTGCATAAGCTCCACCTAATGCTTTAAAAGATTTTAAATTAAACCTTTTTGACTCATCCTTGTAAAAAATATTATTTAATTTTAATTTATCATTTAATTTGTTTAAACTCAAAAGTGGTGTTGGTTTATAACTTTTCCATTTTGATATAGTTTTGTATGAGTCAATTAATAAATTTGATGGCAACCATTTTAGAACGTATTTTCTATTAAATTTATGATTTTTATTTAACAAAAATTTAGAATATTTCCAATTAGGACAATACATTTTAGATTTAAATTTAACTCAATTTCTAAACAACATTTAATTTTTTTATATTAAAACCATAAATAAACATATATTAATAATATTATGATCAACAATTTTATATTTGTTAGAATCGTGTTATAATTTGTTCGTGCTGAGGTTGAAATTTGTATAATTATGGAATTAAGAATTTAAAAAGTTATGAAAAATATATTAATTGTTGGAGGAGGGGCTATGGGCTCAGCCTTTTCAATTCCTTGTTTGGACAATAATAATAAAGTCACTATTACAGAACCATATAATAAAATTTTTATAAAAAGTTTAGCATCTAAAAAAAAATTTCATCCCTCTTTAAAATGTTATCTTCCGAAAAATTTAAAATTCAAAAATTATTCAAAAAAAATTTTTAAAGTAAAATATGATTTGATTGTAATTGCTTTGAGTCTTGCGGGTATAGATTTTATTGGAAAGGAATTAAAAGATTTAAAAATAAAAATTCCATTATTAGTTCTTACCAAAGGATTAAAATATGATAAAAAAAAAAATAGGATATTTTCAATCTCTGAGTTGTTTAAAAGAAATTACAATATAATGAATGTATCTGTTTTAAAAGGACCATGTTTAGCAAATGAGTTAGCAAAAAAAAATAAAACAAGTGTAGTTGTAGCTAATACTGAGATCAATATGGCCAAATGGATAGGAAGACAAATATCCACAAAGTATTATTTAATTGAATATTCCAAAGATGTTATTGGAGTTGAAATATCTTCTGCAATTAAGAATATATATGCGATGGTTATTGGTTCAGGTCAAAATTTGAATAGTTCATCAAATTTATTTCAAAAAAGCATTAATGAAATGAAATTTTTAATTAAGTATTTCAAAGGAAATGAGTCTACTATTCTAAGTCTTGCAGGTGTAGGAGATTTGTATGTAAGTGCTGTTGGAGGAAGAAATAGTAAAATGGGTTATTATTTAGGTAAAGGTTTTACATTTTCAGCTGCAAAAAAAAAGTTTATGTCCAAAGATACTGTTGAAGGCGAACAATTAGCTAAAGAAATTGCTCCTTATATTTTTAAGAAAATAGATAAAAAAAAGATTCCTTTAATGAATAATTTATTAAGAACAATTTTAAATAAAAAAAAATTAAAGTTAGGGAACTAAAATTAAATTGATTTCATACTTAAATGAAGAAAATATTAATTGTAGAGGGTAATCTTAAAGAGGAAAATGAAAATTTTTCTAATGCTGGTATCCAAACACATACTGAAAGCTTAATGGATAGTTTGAATTACCTAAATAATAAATTAAAATTTGAAATAGTAAATCCATCATCAGATTTTAATATTGATAATGTAGAAAAAAAATTAATTTCTTACGATGGATTAATTTGGGGTGGAAGTAGTTTGAATATTTATAATGACACTATAGAAATTAAAAAGCAGATCGATTTTATGAAAGAATGCCAAAAAAAAGTAAAGAATATTTTAGCAATTTGTTGGGGAATGCAAGTCGCTGTAACAGCGGCTGGTGGTGTAGTCAAGAAAGCTAAACGATCTCATATAGGAATTGCTAATACAATTATTATAAATGAGGCTGGTCTAAGCCATCCAATTTATAAGGGTAAAGATAAAAAGTTTAATGCACCTGCTTTCAATTTTGATGAGGTTGTTAAGATGCCTGATAATTCAATCTGTCTAGCCTCTAATAATGTAAACAAGATTCAAAGTTTATATTTTACAATAGGTAAAACGAAAGTTTGGGGACTTCAATATCATCCCGAAATAACATATGAAAAAATGATTAGATTAATTGAATTTAGAAAACAAAGGTTGATTGAAAATAGAAAAGTTTTTGAAAATGAGAGTGATGTAAATAAACATATTTCATTTATTAAAAAAGAAATTTTAGTGAGTAATAGAGAGAACAGAATGGTCGAATTAAAAAACTGGCTTAGTCAATTAAATTAAAATAAACCATCAATCTCGCTTTTACTATTTAATTTAATCTTATTGGCAGCTGGAATTTTAGGTAATCCCGGCATTGTCATAATGGATCCACAAATAACGACTATAAATTCAGCACCTGACGATAATTTTACTTCTTTGATTGGTATTTCATGATTAGAGGGCGCACCTTTAAGTTTGGGATCTGTTGAAAAACTATATTGAGTTTTAGCTATACAAACAGGCAAATGTCCATATCCATTCTTTTCAAAAAACTTTAGCTGCTCTTTAACTCCATTTTTTGCAGATATTTTACCCGCTCTATAGATTTGTTTTGCAATTATATTAATTTTTTCCCATAGTTTTAGGTTATTTTTATATAAAAAGTTTAATTTTGCTTTTTGTTTACGATTACAAGTTTTTACAACTTTTTTTGCTAAATCGGTCGCTCCTCTACCACCTTTTGCCCAATGCCTACTTTCACTTATTTCTACTCCCAGTTTTTTACAAAAATTTGAGACAGTTTTTAACTCTTTATTTGTATCTAGCATAAAACAATTAATTGCCACAACAGGCTCTAAACCAAACTTTTTAATATTTGAGATATGTCTTTCTAAATTTACTAAACCTTTTTTCAGAGAGACAATATCCTCCTTTTTTAAATCCTTTTTTTCGACTCCCCCGTGCATTTTTAAAGCTCTTATCGTCGCTACAATTACAACACAACTTGGAATAAGACCTGTTTTTCTGCATTTAATATTAAGAAATTTTTCTGCCCCAAGATCAGCTCCAAATCCTGCTTCTGTAACCACATAATCAGATAACTTTAAAGCAGTCTTAGTCGCTATTACAGAATTACATCCATGAGCTATGTTTGCAAATGGGCCACCATGTATAATAGCAGGGTTATTCTCTAAAGTTTGAGCTATATTTGGTCTTATCGCTTCTTTAAGTAAAACTGTCATTGGACCATGTGCATTTAGGTCTCTTGCATAAATAGGATTTCCACTTTTATTATATGCAATAGTTATATTCCCAATTTTTTTTTCTAAATCTTTTAAATCGTTAGATAAACAAAAAATAGCCATTACCTCTGAGGCAACTGTTATGTCAAAACCATCAACTCTTTTGTAATTTTTAGCTACTCCGCTGGTATTTATATCAATAAACCTTAAAGCACGATCATTCATATCAATCACACGTTTCCACACTATTTTTTTTTCATCTATATTGAGTTTGTTACCCCAATAAATATGATTATCTATCATTGCAGACAGTAAGTTATGCGAAGATGTAATTGCGTGAAAATCACCTGTAAAGTGGAGGTTGATTTGTTCCATTGGCACTACTTGTGAATAACCTCCTCCTGCGGCACCTCCCTTCATACAAAAAGAGGGACCTAAACTTGGTTCTCTTAAACAAACAATAGATTTTTTTCCAATAATATTTAGTCCATCATTTAACCCAACGGAGGTAGTTGTTTTGCCTTCTCCTGCAGGTGTTGGTGTAATTGCAGTTACTAAAATTAATTTTCCATCTTTTTTTTTCTTTAATTTTTCTAAAAATTCAAAATTTATTTTCGCAATATGCCTACCCATTGGACTAAAGGCACTACTTTTATCAGGAACTTTTATTTTGGCTAAAATTTTATTAATCGGTTTCATTTTAGCTTTTCTTGCTATTTCAATGTCTGAGTTAATTTTTGTCATTAAGGTTATATAAATAGGAAGATTATTATCTCTTTTTTGGAGACTTTGGAAATAAAAAATCAATCCCTAGTAGCTAAATAAACTCCAATAGTTGCTATAAAAAATCCAACAAAATCTAAACCAGTCAAATTTTCATTCAGAAATAGCCATGCCATTAAAGCGGATATTGGTGGTATTAGAAAAAATACAGAGACAGTCTTACTCGCTGAATTTCTTTTAATAAGGAACATCAGGATCGTAAAGGCACCAAAAGAAACTAAGAAAATTTGATGACTCATTGCAATAAAAAATGTTGTAGAAAAAACAATATATGGTTTTGAAAAACTAAAAATAATTATTAAATGAAATAAACACCCACCAATCGATTGATAAAAATTACTTATAGATAAAGGTAAATTGTTACTTAGTTTTTTTTGCCAAATAGTTGAAATTGTAATAGCAAATAAAGAAATTATAGTAGCAATAAAACCCAGCAAAGGAATACCAGAACCAATATCAAAACCTATGACTATTACAGCTCCAGTAAATCCAAAAAGAATACCCACCCATTGTTTAGAGGTGACTTTTTCACCTAATATTGGACCACTAAATGCATTTGTTAAAATTGGTTGAAGAGTAACTATTAGAGCGGCTATACTTGTCGGCATACCAACAGATATAGAAAAAAAAACACCTCCAAGGTAAAATCCATGGAAAAGAATTCCACTTAGTAATGACTCAATAAGATTTCTTTTTTTAACAATTAAAGATTGTTGAGAATAAATTGCGAAAAGAAAAAACCCAATAGCAACAAAAAAAAATCTAAAGGCAAGTGCTGCAAATGGATCGCTGTTGTCTACGATTGGTTTTGTAGTTATAAAAGCAGAGGACCAAAGAATAACAAAAATAAGAGAGTAAATTCTGGTCATTTTAGGTTTTATAAAATAATTTTACTTACAATTGATTCTCAAATTTAGTTTACTTTGTCGATGAAAATAGAGGTATTTCATCAAAAAAAAGTTCTATCTTGAGTTGTATTTCAAAATACGTAGGATTTAAAAGAAAATGATTTATAAAAAAATTATTCTTGGATTGTTTATGTCTAGCCTATTAATTGGCTGTTCATCTCCGACAACAATGCTAGGTCCAGCATACACATTAACTTCCTCAGGAAGTGTTGCTCAGGCCGGATTGAATTATGGGTCAAATCAATTAGTTACAATGTATACTGGAAAAACTCCTATTGAGAATTTAAAAGATATAAGTTCAACAGAGATTGAAAATATACCGAATATCAAAAAAAAAACTCTTGAAAGTGAAGATTTCAACATATTAGTAAAAAGTAGAATTAAAAAAACAGGTAGAATTCTTAAATTATCTAATCAATAATTTTTAGCACTAGCAGATTGTTTTGTTTTGTTTCTTTACACCATAATTCATAACTCTCACACATTCTCCATAGATGGTCAAATGCCCTTTTGGAAATTTTTAAGGGAAAATGATTTTTAGAATAATATAAGTTTGGAAATTGAATTAATTGTTTTATCATCATATTTTTTTGGATTTGCAATAGCTCTAAAGTTTCCTCTGGAATTTTTTTTTTTCGTTTTTTTGTCAATAAACTTATTACTTTTTAATTTTTCGAACCAGTTATCGTGAAATTCTCCTGAACTTATTTCGTTATATATCTTAGATCCAATAAAATTGTCAATAGAGTCTGAATTAGAAAAATTAGGGTTTTTTTTTTTAATATCACAAATTTTTAAATAAATATATTCAGCAACGAATAATATATATGGCATTTCTTTCGATTGCATTATAATCTTTTATATTTCCTCATAGCAGCACTTGCTAGAATTAAATTAGGATCAAGAAATATTTTTGATGATTTTACTTTCTTAAACGATTGGTAAGCAAAAATAGCAATTGGGAGCTCTGTGCAGCCAAGAATAATTTTTTTGCATCTTTTTTTTATCAAAAAATTAATTGCTGGAATTATAACTTTTCCAGCTTTTTTAACATTACCCATCTTGACAAGCTTAATTGCTTTGTTGACTGAGTTTAATTGAATATTACTTTTTGGGATTATAATTTTATAATCTTTATCAAAAAAACTATTGTATATTCTTGTCTTAATTGTTCCCTCTGTAGCAAGAAGGCCTATTGTTGAATTTTTTTTACATTTTTTTTTTGTAAAATTAAATACTTCTTTTGGCATATTAATAATGGGTATTTTGGTCTTTGACACTAGATCATTAAACCAAAAATGTGCAGTGTTACAGGGAATTACAATAAACTTACATTTATTTTTTTGCAATAATTGACAACCTTTAAATAAACTTTTTAAAACTTTATCATATTTAATAGCGTCTTTTTTATTTATTCTTTTATTGTAAATATATTTTGTATAAGTCCCAATAGACTCGGGTCTTCCTGGAATATTAGATTTATTGTAAAGAATAAATAATGGATATTCTTGATCAATTCTTCCTCTATTTAATAGTGCAAGTTTATTACAAAAATCTAAACCAGCTTGAGTTCCCATTCCACCTAAGATTCCAATCATTATAATTTTTTTTAGATATTTATTTTCTATAAAATATTTCTAAACAAATATCGGCTATACCAAGAAATAATATTTAATAAATCCTCTTAATTATAGCCGATAGTAAGTTTGAAAATTATGCAGTTTTTAAGTTAACTGCTGAAGGACCTTTGGGACCATCTTCAACATCGAAAGTCAAAGCTTGACCCTCATCTAAACCGTTCATGCCGGCATCTCTAACAGCTGATACATGAACAAAAACATCTTTTTCTTTATCATCTCTTTCAATAAAACCAAATCCTTTGGTTGGATTGAACCACTTTACTTTTCCTTGTAGACTCATATTTATCTTCTTACTCTTTTTAGTTATGTTAATTTATTACTAATATATTTTAGTAATTTTAACTTTCTTTATAATTAATTAGGTTTTGTCAACAAAATTGATACTTTTTGGGACTTTTTTCTTAATTAGTGGTTAATTAGTTTGGTTAGGTAAATTGAATTTTTATCCTTTTTATAATGAGCAAAAGGCTCACATTGTTTAAAATTACATTTTTTGAAGAGTTTTCTAGCAGGCTCAAAAAATTTCCCAGCACCTGTTTCTATACTAATTTTATATATATCAAGTTTTATTGCTTCTTTGATTAAATATTTTATAATTTCAATACCATGCCCTTTACTTCTAAAATTATCATGAACTCTTATAGATTTAAATTCCCCATGTCCTTTTTCTAAAAATTTCAAAGCACCACAACCTAATAATTCTTTATCTTTCCATAAGCTCCAAAATTTAATTGAATTTATTTTTAAACCATCCACATCCAAGACATGGGCACTTCCTTTGGGAGATGCCAATCTTAATTCTTTGAAATGTTTTTTAAGTAGCTCGTCAACTTCAGGATGATCAAAATTTCCCTCTATGGATTTTATCATTTAAGTAAAGTAGTTATATGACCCATTTTTCTTTTTTCTTTTATTTCTTTTTTTAAATAATCAAAAAAAAACTCATTTTCTTTCAATGTAAAATTTTCTCTATAAGGTTTTATTTCATCTCCAATTAAATTTATCATTTGAGCATTTGAAATTTTTTTTAGAGGAATTTTTTTAAGAGAGCAAATCGCTCTAATATGATTTTCAAATTGACTTACGTTATAGGCATTAATAGTTAGATGGCCAGAGTTATGAACTCTTGGAGCTATTTCATTAACATACAAATTTTCATTTTTATCAATAAAAAATTCTACGCACATCGTTCCTATATATTTTAATTCTTCAGATATTCGTGAGGCCCACTCTTTTGATTGATTTATTAATTTTTCATTTATTTCAGCGGGAATTTTTGAGTTTTTGAGTATTTGGTTTTGATGAAAATTTTCTATAGGTTCGTAAATTTCATAATTATTGTTACTAAATCTAGTAATTATAATTGAAATTTCTTTTTTTAGTTTAACAAGCTTTTCAAGAATATACTCTTTTGAAAAATCAATGTTTAGTGAGTTAAAATCTTTGATTGTATTAATAGGATGTTGACCTTTGCCATCATAGCCCATTGTTGTCGTCTTTAATATTCCTGGTAGAAAATCTTCTAGAGTATTTATATCAGATTTTTTTTCGATTGATACATATCTTGTAGTTCTTATATTAAGTTTATTAATAAAATCTTTTTCAGCAAGTCTATGTTGAACAAGTCTGTTTACAGAAGGTTTGGGCAACACAGATTTTAATTTATTCATTTCATTGAGAGTTTCAAAAGGTATATTTTCAAATTCGTATGTAATTAAATCAACTTTTTTTGTAAATTCTATTATTTTGTTCTTATCAGTGTATTCACCGTTTACAAACTCATCACAAAAATTTTTGGCTGGTGCATTAATGTCATCACAATAAACTATTGTTTTAATATTTAATTTTTTCGCAGCAACTGAAAGCATACTACCCAGTTGTCCACCACCAATTATTCCTAAATTTATTTCCGACATTACTATTTTTTTGGAACTTTTTTTATAGATCTTGTTTGTTTTAATCTCCAGTGATCTAATTTTTTTTTGATCGAGGTGTCAGTATTTGAAAGTATTGAAGCTGCCAAAAGTCCTGCATTTATAGCTCCATCTTTTCCAATCGCTAAAGTACCAACAGGGATCCCTTTTGGCATTTGGACGATAGAAAGAAGGCTATCTAAACCCCTAAGTTTTTTGGTCTCAATAGGCACACCTAAAACTGGTATGGAGCTTAAAGATGAAATCATACCTGGTAAATGTGCGGAACCGCCTGCACCGGCAATAATAACCCCAATATTCTTTTCAGTTGTAGAAGTTGCAAATTGATATAATCTTTTTGGAGTGCGGTGAGCAGATATTATTTTAGTTTCAAATTTTATACCGATTTCTTTTAAAATTTTAGCAGATAATTTCATTATTTTGTAGTCAGATTGACTACCCATTACTATTGATACCTTAAGATTTTTACTTTTTTTCATGGCAATATTTTATAAACTTTATTTCAAATTACATAAAAATATCAATAAAATAAATAGAAATTAAAAAACATATTGATAAGGTTTGTTTGAATTTGTTAAAATGAATCTTCGAAATGACAGAAGATAAAAATACTCAAGAAAAAGATTTGGATAATGTTTGTGATGAATGTAAAAAAGTTGATGAAAGTGTAACGCAAAATTTAATACTAATCGGATTTAAAATTTGTAAATCTTGTAGAATTTCTAAAACTATTTTTCCTCTTTAAATATGATTTATTGGCAAAGCATTCATTCTACTCATCACAAATGAAATAGATAGAAAAGCAATTATTAAAAAAGATAAAAATACAATTCCAAAGGATTTAAGGTTTGATTTCAAATTTAAAACTTGTTTTGTAGCAATTATTAAAGCTGCAAAGATCCAGAATTGAGTTAAGAAAATAATTGGTATCATTAATTCTGGTGTAACTGCAAAAAATCGTAACAAACCTGGCGCATGCGCAAATCCAACTGCAGTTAAAACTTTTTTGAATGGAATTTTATTTTGTTTATCTGGGAAAAGTTTTACACCAATTACAAAAATAAATATTGCCCATATTAGCCAGGTAAGTATCGCTGTCAGCCCTGACATAGCTATGGCAGTTTTAATTACAGTGTTAGCAGCTACGGCGCCAGCAATTCCGTCTAAAATCATTATTAAGCCGGCAAAATAAATTGAAGCCTCACTAAAATTCTTATTATCACTATAAAGAGATTTATCTAACTTAATAGATTTAAAAACTATGTTTAAAAATTCTCCAAACATTTAATCTTTTTTATTTTTTTGATCTTTATAAGAAATAATTAATGGAAAGACTATTAAAATAATAGCCAAAAAAATACAAACTACAATTAAAAAATCATACGACATATATTTTTAAAGAGAAGTATAAACATTCCCTTTAAATAGAATTAACCCTTCACAACCTCTCTAGTATTGGCATTGTAGGACTCTTTAAACGGTATATCTACAGTAACAGCGTCTACAGGTTTGCCAGGGGTGTCCGAATATTTTTCAGGCAAATGAACTTTAAATTTAGTTCCTACTTTACCTTTAGGAAAACCATTTGAATTTAATGTTCCGTCATATGGAACATATCCCATTGCTATATTAATTTTTTTCTCAGGATGATACCAAGGTGAAGTAATAAAACCAACTGGATCTCCTCCTTCAGCATCAGATATTAACCAAAAGTCTGGCGCATAATCTTCTATAGGTTTCCCTCCAAGCTCTAGACCAACTAATTGAAGTTTATAAGGTTTTTTTCCATTTTTAATTTCAGCACCCATTTTTTCCAAGGCTGCTTTACCTACATAATCAGTTTTTTTATTCCATTCCCCCTTTCCTGATAAAGAAACTTGATACCCGAGGTTACATTGATAAGGATTATGTTGTTGATCCATATCTTGCCCCCAAGAAAGAATACCAGCTTGAATTCTTCTGTGGTGAGCAGGAGCAATAACCATTAAATTATGTTTTTTTCCAGCCTCAAGAACTGCATTCCACATATCGTCAGCATATAAAGTTGCGTTCCTTAAATATATTTCGTACCCAGCTTCTCCTGAAAAACCTGATTGCGAAACAACACAACTTCTTCCAGCAACTTTAACTTCAGCTAAACCGTAGAAAGGCATATTTTCCAAATCAACTTGATCACCTAATAGGTCCTTCATTAATGCTTTTGATTTAGGTCCTTGTATTTGTACTGGACAATGATCAGTTTCTTCTATTTTACAATTAAATCTTCCATCAGCATTTACACCCTGTAGATACATTCCTATATCTGAGTCTGAGAGGGAAAACCAAAACTCATCTTTTGAAATTCTTAGAAGAATTGGATCATTTAAAACTCCTCCGTAAGCATTGCATAAAATTACATATCTAGCTCTCATAGGAGAAATCTTCGTTGCATCTCTAGTTATGACATAGTCTACAAATTTTTCTGCATCTGGACCTTTAACTCTTATTTGTCTTTCAACTGCAACGTTCCACATTGTAACATGATTAACAATTGCATCATATTCAACCATCGCACCACCGTCTTCCGGCTTAATATATCCTCTTGGATGATAAATACGATTATAAACAGTTGCTCTCCAACATCCTGCTTGCATTGACAAATGCCAGTAGGGAGACTTTCTCACTCTTGTTGAAATTAGCATTTCAACTTTTGTTGGACCACTTTGTCTTAAATTATATGGTACTTCTCTATCTGATTGATCTACAGAAGTAACATGTTTTAGTTTAGTATAGTCAAATTCTTTAGACATATCCATTCTCCTTCAACCACTTGTTAGTTTCCTTCAAGCCGCCGAATGTATAAATGTGGAAAAAATCAGTATGTGATTTAATTTTCCCAATTAAATCATTAGGGTCTTTAGGTTTCAATAAATCTAACGCCTTACTAAAATTAGATTTTAGAAAATTAATGGAATTTTTTGCTCCTACAATATTAGCAAATTTAATTAAGCTAGAAATTTTTAGAGGTCCAGTAATTCCTACATGAACTGGTACGCTTTGTTTAGATATAAATTCTATAATAGGCTGAGGATCTAACAACCACTGAGTTACTATATAGTCAGCATAAGGCTTTTTATTTATCATAGCTTTTTCTAAATCTGAATCGGATATATCAGGACTCCCCTCTGGGTGTCCAGCAATTCCTATTGTCATATTATCAAAATAACCAGTCTCTAAAAGTTGA
>MDTB01021140.1_pt1 | contig 24265 bp, 22 predicted proteins | sample 811161 | NCBI WGS metagenome assembly MDTB01 (sample SAMN05326650, study PRJNA326480) | marine metagenome | isolation source: seawater | place: Mediterranean Sea | collected 2009
AAAGTGGTGCTCCGAAGAGGGTTCGAACCTCCGACCTACAGATTAGGAATCTGCCGCTCTGTCCAGCTGAGCTACCGGAGCTTTTTGTTGAAAAGCATGTAAAAGATAAGCTATTTAATAAAAAAGCCCACCTAAATAAGGGGGGCTTTTTTAAAATGGAGCGAGCGATGAGATTCGAACTCACGACAGTCACCTTGGCAAGGTGGGGCTCTACCACTGAGCTACGCTCGCTATGTGGAAGGTCGCTATTATTCTCATTGCCTCTGACTTTTCAAGGGTTAATTCCTGCTAAATTAGCCTCTTGATCTAACGCGAGTTCTTGATAAATTATAGAAAGATTTTACGAGGGCATTGATGAAAGTATTAAGTCAGAGTGGGTCGCTCATTTGGAGCGATCGGTGGCGGTTGGGCGCCTTGCAGTCGCACGAGGTAATCAATATTGCTTTGTCTTCAGTTTTGATTGGGTTTCTTTTTGTGCTGTTCCATCTGTTTGGGAATACGGTTGAAAATGTGAATAGTTCTTCGGCGTTTGTTTGGATGGTTTCTCGTTGGTCGGATAAACAATCGTTTGGGGCGGACTATTCGCATGGATTTTTAATTCCGTTTGTGAGTTTGGGCATTCTATGGAGTCGGCGTGAAGAGATTAAATTGGCGCCGAAGCAGGTCTGTTTGTGGGGCTTGGGTGTGATTGTGATGGCGTTGGTGTTTCATTGGCTTGGAGCAAAAATGCAGCAGACACGTATTTCATTGATCAGTTTGATTTTGTTGCTGTGGGGGATTCCTTTGTACTTTTTTGGTTGGAAACTGGCTAAAATTCTTATTTTTCCATGCGCCTATTTGATCTTTTGTGTGCCGTTGAACTTCTTGGATGCGTTATCGGGTCCGTTACAGATGGTTGCGACTTCGATGGCGCATGGGCTTTTGAATGGCTTAGGCATTGAGTGTGAGCGTGTGGGAACCCAGTTGATGAGTCCTTTCTTTCGATTGAATGTTGAGGCGCCTTGTTCGGGATTGCGTTCGTTGTTGGCGATGACGGCTTTATCGGCGGTGTATGCATATTACACGCAAAAATCATTTGTGGCCAAATGGTTGTTGTTCTTGGCGTCGATTCCGATTGCGGTTGCGGGAAATATTGGTCGAATTATTTCGATTGCATTGGTGTCGATTACGGCGGGTCAGCAGTTTGGTACGGGTCTACACCATGACTGGTCTGGCTATGTTCTTTTTGCATTGGCGATTAGCTTAATGATTGGATTTGGTAAGTTACTTCAAATTAACTACAAGGAGTCTTTTCGGACATGGAGAAAAGTTTATTTAAGCCGTTCGTAACGCTCATTGTTCTGATGTCGTTGACACTGTATGCGCTGACATCTGCAGTCGGGGTGCAGTTGAATAAGATTCCAGGTGTTTTGATGGACTTTCCGGAGCAGGTGGGAATCTGGGTTGGAAATGATTTACGATTTTGTCATAATGCGGAGGCGTGTGCGAAGGATTATAAGGATGCCTCTTTTTATATTCGTGATTTGGATTTCCCTGATATTTGCCCCAATTGTGGTTCGCGCTTATACAATTGTGCGCGGGCTGAAAAAGAGCAGTTGCCAGACGATACGGAATTTGTGAAGTCGGCATTTACGAATGCGACGGGTACGCGATTGCATACATCAATTGTTTTATCGGGGTCGGCTCGAGATAGTATTCACCGTCCGCAACGTTGCTTGAAAGGACAGGGCAATACGCTTGAAAATGAATATTCACTGGAAGTGCCGATTCTGGGTCGTGATCCCTTGGATGTACGTGTGATTAAGACATCACGTGTGTTTCGAACGGCGGATGGTGAAGTCCCTTATTATGGTTTCTACGCCTATTGGTTTGTGGGGAAAACGCGAGAAACCTCATCGCATTATGTTCGTATGTTTTGGTTAGCGTGGGATCGTGTGGTCAATAGTGAGGCGAATCGGTGGGCCTACATTGCGGTGTCGGGTACTCGTGAAGCTGAAGGGAATGATTTTGAAGAGCATATTATCAGTTTTGTTCAACAGGTTTACCCGGAAGTGTTGAGCGATGCGTTTCGCAGTCGGGTGTATGCGAATCAATGAAGTAAGTATGCTTGAATATTGCACCCGAGAGTGTAATCCCTATACTCCGAAACTTTCAGGAGTATTGTATGTCAGAAAATCATTCGATGAATGTTGCTTATATAGCTAAGCTCGCGTCACTTGATCTATCGGATCAAGAAAAGGAACTGTTTCAGGCTCAGCTAGATCAGGTTTTGGAGTATGTTGAACAACTGAACGAAGTTGATTTGCCTGAAACGGTTTCCGAAACGAATCAAGGCGTATCGCTATCGAATTTGCGTGAAGATATAGCCACGGGATCGATTTCACATGAAGCGGTTATTCAAAACGCACCGGCTGCCACCGATGGGTGCATTCGTGTTCCAAAAATTATTGATCAATAGGGTTCTATGAAATCATTACATACACAAACGATTGAAGAGTTATGTTCGAATTTAAAAGAGGGCGTGTGTTCATCTGTCGATATCGTTGATCAATTATTGGATGTGATTGATCAGGATGCCGGGCGGCTGGGCGCTTATATTTCATTAAATCGAGAGCAGATTCAACGTGAGGCTGTTCAAGCAGATGAACAGCGTATTCAAAACGGATCGGATTCATTGTTGGGCATTCCGATTTCAATAAAAGATTTAATCAATGTGCAAGGTGATCCGTGTACGTGTTCATCACACATTTTAGAGGGCTATGTTTCGCCGTATGATGCGACGGTGATTACAAAATTACGCGAAGCGGGCGCGGTGATGTTTGGGCGAGTGAACATGGATGAATTTGCCATGGGATCGAGTACGGAAAATGCAGCGTTGGGGACCACCTCTAATCCTTGGGATGTAGATCATGTTCCGGGTGGGTCGTCGGGTGGCTCTGCGGCTTCGGTTGCGGCAGATCATGCGATCGCTTCGTTGGGTTCGGATACCGGTGGTTCTATACGGCAGCCGGCTGCTTTTTGCGGTTGCGTGGGGATCAAGCCCACCTATGGAAGAGTTTCTCGGTATGGGCTAACGGCTTTTGCATCTTCACTTGATCAAATTGGACCGATCACGAAAACGGTTCGTGATGCGGCATTGCTCTTGGAGGTCATTAGTGGTTTTGATCCAAAAGATGCGACTTCACTCGATGCTCCGGTGCCGAATTACAGCGCAGGATTAGATCGGTTAAAGTCGCTTGAGGGAATGAAGCTGGGATTGCCTCGAGAATATTTTGTGAAGGGGATGGATCCAGAAGTGGAGCAAGCGGTTCGAGCGGCTGTGGAAACATGTCGTACGTTGGGTGCAGACATTGTCGATGTGAGTCTGCCGCATACAAAATATGCGATATCGGTGTATTATATAATCGCGACGGCAGAGGCTTCGGCTAACTTAGCTCGTTTTGATGGTATCCGTTATGGTGTGCGGGAAGAGGGAGCTAATCCGGCTGAGCTCTATGCAAAGACGCGGGCAGCTGGCTTGGGAGCTGAGGTAAAGCGTCGAATTATTCTCGGCACGTATGTACTGAGTAGCGGGTATTATGATGCGTATTATAAGCGAGCCCAGCAGGTTCAACAGTTGATTAATGAGGATTTTCGAAAGGTATTTGAAACGTGTGATGCGTTGCTGGCTCCGGTAACGCCGACTCCTGCCTATCGTAGAGGCGAAAAAACCGATGATCCGCTAAAGATGTACTTAGATGACATTTTAACGACCTCGGTGAATTTGGCGGGTAATTGTGCGCTTTCTGTACCGTGTGGATTTTCAGCGGCAGGGATGCCGATCGGACTGCAGGTCATCGGGAATCATCTTAAAGAACAAACTATTTTAGACATCGCTCATCAGTATGAGCAAAATACCGATTGGCATTTACGCAAGCCGGAGTTATCTCATGAATAAATACGAAGCGACTATCGGGCTTGAAACACATGTGATGCAGAAAACGGCAACAAAAATGTTTTGCGGTTGTAAATATGTCTATGGTGCAGCAGCAAATACACATGTTTGTCCCGTGTGTTTGGGCTATCCGGGAGCAATGCCGGTGCTGAATCAAAAAGCGATTGAGTTGTGCTGCAAGGCGGGTCTCATGCTGAACTGTTCGATCAATCAGTTGAGTCGTTGGGATCGGAAAAATTATTTCTATCCTGACATGGCTAAAAACTATCAAATTACGCAGGCAGATCAGCCGCTCTGTTTGGATGGATTCATTGAAGTGGATGTGAATGGAACGCAGAAGCGTTTTGAGATAGAGCGCATTCATCAGGAAGAGAATGCGGCAAAGAATATTCATGCGAGTGGGGCAAGTTTGGTTGATTATAATCGAGCGGGAACGGCTCTTATGGAAATCGTTTCGCATCCCTGCATGCATTCTGCCGAGGATGCATTGGCGTATATGACCTCTATTAAGCAAATCATGCAATATGGTGGAATCAGTTCCTGCGATCAGGAAAAGGGTCAGATGCGTTCCGATGTAAATATCTCCGTTCGTCCAATTGGACAAAAAGAGTTGGGCTCAAAAGTTGAGATCAAAAATATGAATTCATTCGCCTTTATTCAGGAGGCGATTGAATATGAAATTGATCGCCAGATAGCTGTTTTAGAGAGCGGTGGAAGCGTGGAACAAGAAACACGAGGCTATGATTCAGATCGCGGAGAAACATTTGTTCAGCGTTCGAAAGAAGATGCTCATGATTATCGATATTTTCAGGAGCCTGATTTGTTGCCACTGCAACTGAGCGAAGACGAGATTGCGGCATGGAGGATGGAACTTCCGGAACTACCAGAACAACGTAAAATGCGGTATATTGAATTGTTGGGATTGCCGGAGTATGATGCGTCTGTCCTTACGGCTGATAAAGCGATATCGGATTGGTTTGAGGAGGTTTTAATACACACCTCACAGGCAAAAGCCGTTTCTAACTTTATCATGGGTGAGATGATGCGATTGTTAGCTGAAAAAAATAGTGAGATTGGGGTGTGTCAGATTACGCCTATTGCATTAGCCCAGGTTGTCGATTTTATTCAAGCGGGCACGATTAGTCATGGTGCCGGAAAACAGATTGTAGAGATTTTATTTAATGAGGGTGGGGATCCGCAGCAAATTATAGATTCAAAAGGGTTGGCTCAGGTTTCTGATGATGCTGAATTGGAAAAATGGGCCGATACAGCGATCGACGAACACCCAAAACCAGTCGAAGAGTATCGGGCAGGCAATGCCGCTTCGATTAATTTTCTCATGGGTCAGGTGATGAAGATGAGTCGTGGAAAAGCAAATCCCGGAGCGGTTATGCAAATACTTAAACAGAAACTGGATGGATAAGTAAAAATTTGAGCGGACAGCTCTCACAATGTGGTTTCGATCGACAATAGGTTTTCCCCAATCGAACAATAAGAGCGTGATATTCATTATACAGAGCGTGATCTTTTTCTAACTCAGCGGTGAAACGTTCTGATAGTTTTTCATAGGACTCGTTTTCAGGGCTCCAGCGGTGTCGGCTCATGAAGCGCCGGGTATAGGCATCAACCACAAATACGGGTCGTTGTGCCGCATATAATAGGATGGAATCAGCGGTTTCGGGTCCCACGCCTTTCCAACTTAAAAGTTCGTTTCGGAGTTCATGGGTCTCTAGCAAAAAGAGTTCTTTGGTTGAGCCTTTAAATTTTTCGATTAACGTCCAGCACATGCCTTTTATATAGAAAGATTTTTGGCGATAATATCCTGCTGATTTGATCCATGATTCGAGTTGAGAAGATGGGATAGACGCCAGTGATTGGATGTCTAGTACCTTTTCGTCTTTGAGGCGTTGGATGGCTTTTTCTACCTGGGACCAAGAGGTATTTTGGGTAAGGATGGCACCGATCATCATTTCGAGTTGAGAGGTTGCTGGCCACCAATACTGAGGGCCCCATTTTTGCCATAATGCTTCGTAGACCGTTTTGGAAACATTCATTTCTTAGTGTGCTTCTAGCCAGTTATCGCCGATGCCGGATTCAATTAAAATGGGGATTTGCATCGGGATCGCTTGTTGCATAATGGCCTCGATTTGAGGTACGAGTTGCTCTTCTTCATCGGGGTCGAGGTCGAATACTAATTCATCATGAACTTGAAGGAGCATGGCTGTTTTTGCTTGTTGAGTTTGTAATACTTCTTCGATTCTCGTCATTGCTATTTTAATCATGTCGGCCGCTGTTCCTTGAATCGGGGCATTGATGGCATTGCGCTCAGCACCGGAACGAACCATTTTATTCTTGGCATTGATATCACGGATATATCTTCGGCGTCCGGTAACGGTTTCGACATATTCATGTTGTTGTGCGAAGGCAATCGTTCGATCGAGATAATCCTGAACACCGGGATAGGCGGCTTGATATTGTTTTATAATGGTTGCGGCTTCGCCGCGAGGGATGCCTAAACGTTGTGATAGTCCGAAGGCTGAAATACCGTAGATGATGCCAAAATTGACCATCTTAGCTTTACTACGCATTTCGCGTGTTACTTCACCAGCGTCCACTTTAAAGACATTGGCAGCGGTAGCTGTATGAATGTCTGCGCCACTACAAAAGGCTTCTTTTAGTCCAGTGTCATCACTGAGTTCAGCCATAATACGCAGTTCAATTTGGGAATAATCGCATGCGAGAAGTTTAGATCCTTGTTTAGGGATAAATGCGCGTCGAATTTGGCGTCCTTCTTCGGTTCGGATCGGTATGTTTTGAATATTCGGGTTTTGAGAAGAGAGGCGGCCGGTTGTGGTTACGGCTTGTGAGAAAGTGGTATGAATGCGTCCTGTTTTTGGAAAAATTTCAAGTGGCAGTGCGTCAAGATACGTATTTTTTAATTTACTCAACTGTCGATAGTGCAGAATCTCTTTGACGATCGGATGTTCGGGTGCGAGTTCAGATAAGACTTCTTCGTTGGTCTGATATTGTCCGGTTTTGGTTTTTTTTGGTTTTTCAATAATATGTAAGAGATCGAAAAGAACCTCACCGAGTTGTTTCGGGGAGTTAAGATTGAAGGGCATTCCTGCTTGTGTATGGATTGATTTTTCAAGTGTGATGATGCGTTCATCAATCCCAATAGATTGATCTTTTAGAATGTTAGCATCGACGGTAATGCCTCGAAATTCCATTTCAGCCAAAACAGGTAGCAGGGGCATTTCGATTTCATAAAAGACTTTTTCCAACTCTTTTTCGATGAGTAACGGTTTGAGAGCTTGCCATAGCTGAAGCGTAATATCGGCATCTTCAACGGCATAGGTAGTCAGCTGATCGAGTGGGACGTCGCGAACGGAAATCTGTTCACTTTTCTTTTCGCCAATTAGTTTGTTTAAAGGAATCGGTGAATATTGAAGAATTGATTCTGCCATCGCTTCCAAGTTATGGCGCTGATCGGGATCAATTAAATAGTGAGCGATCATCGTATCAATTAGCGGCCCTTTGAGGTTGATTCCATTCCAGCGCAGTACGCTCAGGTCGTATTTTAGATTTTGTCCGATTTTTGTAATGCTTCTATTTTCGAATAGCGGGAGAAAGGGTTCGAGACTGTCGAGGGCATCGGGAGAGGAGGGAAGTGATACAAACCAGCCTTGGTTGGCTTTGATTGATAAGGCGATACCGACGATCTCGGCTTCTTTTACGTTTAAGGAGGTGGTTTCTAGGTCGATACAGATTTCGGATTCTTGCGACAAAAGAGAGGCGAGATCTTTTCGCTCTTTGGCGGTGGTGACTTGTTGATAGGTGACAGTGCGATCGGTGATGGTTTCGTAGATGGATGAGGGAGATGGCTGTGGTTGTTGTGAGAACAGGTCATCGCTTGAAAAAGTTGGGGGAGGTTCTGTGGCGACTTCGTCGGCATAGAACCGCTTTAGCATCGTTCTAAATTCAAGTTTTGTAAGCAGTTCCTTGAGGGCTTCATGCTGGGTTTCGCCGGGGATTAATTCGGATGGCGTCACGTCGATGGGAACTTCACAATGAATGGTAACCAGTTTTTTTGAGAGGAGCGCTTGTTCTTTAAAATTTTCTAAATTTTCTTTCTGCTTTCCTTTGAGCTGATCGGTATTTTCGAGAATCGATTCAACAGATCCATAGGTGGCAATGAGTTTTTGGGCTGTTTTAGGACCTATGCCGGGTACGCCGGGAATATTGTCTGAGGCATCTCCGGCTAAACCCAAAATATCTATGACTTGATGAATCTCTTTAATGTTCCATTGTTCACAGATCGCTTGCACGTCTAACAATTCTGGATCACCGCCGCCACGACTGGGTTTGAGCATGTAGGTGGTTGTGTCTACGAGCTGAGCATAATCTTTATCGGGTGTTACCATGAAGGTTTCGAACTGTTGCTTTTGAGCTTGGCGGGCGAGCGTGCCGATAATGTCGTCTGCTTCATACCCTGCTAATTCAAGAACGGGAATACGCATGAGTTCCAAGGCTTGTTTGATGATGGGGATGGCATATCGGATCGCTTCGGGTGTCTCATCGCGATTGGCTTTGTATTCAGGAAAGATATCATGCCGGAAGGTGGGTTCAGATCGATCCAGTGCTACGGCTAAATGAGTGGGTTCATATTTTCTTTGTATATCAAAAAGAGTGTTCAGAAATCCAAAGATGGCGGAGACATCCTCTCCGGCGGATGTGATCCGTGGAGTACGAATAAAAGCAAAGTAGGCACGATAAATGAGTGCCATTCCATCAATGAGAAAAAGTTTATTGGGCATAATTAGTATCCTTTATAAAGGGGGACTATACCGATTCATGGCCGGATTGTCTGGTGGAAGTTAAGAGTAATAGAAAACGTGTTTTTAAGGTTTGAACATTGCTTCACTGCGTTGGGTTGGGTAGTTTTTGCCGTTGATATTAAATTTTGGAGCTTTGATCGAATGAGAAAGAAAATTATTGCTGGTAACTGGAAGATGAATAAAACCGTCGAAGAGGCGGTGGAACTGGCCGAGGAGTTGAAGCGGGGTTATGCGGAGCAGACGGCGGTAGATATGGTTTTATGTCCGCCTTTTACTGCGTTAAAGTCAGTTAGTGACGTTGTTTCTGAGTCCCAAATTCGATTGGGTTCACAAAATATGTCTTCGGAAGATGGGGGTGCGTATACGGGCGAGATAGCACATGGCATGTTGAAAGAATTATTTGTGCGTTATGTGATTCTTGGCCATAGCGAACGACGTGAGTATTTTGCCGAATCAGATGCATTAATTAATCAGAAGGTTCTGAAAGCACTGGAAAAACAGCTTAGACCGATTCTTTGCGTGGGCGAAACATTAGAACAACGTGAAGCAGGCACTACCGAACAGATTGTTGAGCAGCAGTTAAAAGGGGGCTTGCAGGGCGTTGACCCAACGGCTTTCACCGAATTGGTTATTGCGTATGAGCCGGTATGGGCGATTGGCACGGGAAAAACAGCCTCTGCTGAACAAGCGCAAGAAGTTCATGCGTTCATTCGTGGATTGGTACGTGAATTGGCAGGAACGGATGCTGCTAATGCTGTTCGTATTCAGTATGGAGGTTCTATGAAGCCAGCGAATGCGGCTGAGCTTCTAGCACAACCTGATATTGATGGCGGACTCATTGGTGGAGCTGCGCTGGATGCGGCGTCGTTCGGTGCTTTAATTGATGCGGCAACTGAAGCATAGATATAAGGAAACCTTAATATGATGATTATAAAATCACTTCTACTCATTGTTCTCGTGATAAGCAGCCTTTCTTTGATTGGGCTTATTCTTCTTCAACGATCAAAAAGTGAGGGTCTTGGTCTTGCCTTTGGTGCAAGTACTGGAGAGTCGCTTTTTGGTGCTCGTGCGGGAAACGTGCTTTCTCAAGCAACCGTTGTTTTAGGAATTGTGTTTATGGTTTGTGCACTTATTTTAGGTATTTTGTATGCCAAACAAGATCAATCCTTGATGAGTTCTTCCGATGCAGCTACGGGTGTTCAAACATTGCCGCTTGAGGTAGAGGCGGTCTTGCCTGTTACGTCCGAAGAAGGACTATAGTTGTAGCGGGCCGGCAAGATGTGCAGGTCTTTTCACACTCAATATAGAAGAGCCGTCTATGCTCTTTTGATTTTTTGTAGCTTGCTGATATCGGGTTGCTCTCCATCCGCTCCTGATGTTTCTGCGGAAAATATTAGTTACTCTCAAACCTCGCGTATCCGTGGACTTGATCCGGCGGTATCAGGAGAAGTTTCTGCCTCGCTGGCTATCTCGAAGATCTACGAAGGATTGTTGCAGTATGACTATTTGGCGCGACCGTATCGAGTGATTCCTTTGTTGGCTGAATCTATGCCGACTGTTTCTTCGGATGGCTTAACATATACGTTCTCGATTCGAAGCGATATTTATTTCCAAGATGATGTCTGTTTTGAAGGCGGAAAAGGACGAGAATTAACGGCTTACGATTTTGTGTATTCCATCAAACGAGTGGCTGATGTAAAAAATAGTTCCTCGGGATTTTGGGCTTTTAATAATCGGATTCTTGGGTTGAATGATTTTCATGATCATTCCAAAGAAGCAGAAGAGACCGATTATGATTTTGAAGTTGAGGGACTCCACGTGCTGGATCGATACACTTTGCAAATCAAGCTGACGAAACCGTATCCGCAATTACTCTATATTTTAACGATGCATTACAGCTATGCGGTGCCACGAGAAGCGGTGGAGTATTATGGAAAAGATTTTGTGAATCATCCGGTGGGAACGGGCCCGTATCGATTGGTGGAGTGGCGAAGAAATTCCCGTATCGAATTCGAGCGTAATCCAACTTGGGCATCAACGGGGCGAGAAGAGTTTTATCCCCATGAAGGAACCGCTGAGCAACATGCCCGTGGCTTGTTAGCTGATGCCGGGAAACCTATTCCGTTTATTGATCGAATTGTTCAATATGTAATCGATGATTCAACGACGTCGTGGATGATGTTTTTATCGGGGGAGTTAGGCTCGTCAGCTATTTCACGAGATAACTGGGATGCAGTGATCACACCCGATAAGGCATTATCTGATCAGTTGCAGAAGCAGGGTATTAATTTGATGTCTTCACCTACGCTCGATATTGGGTATATCGGATTTAATTGGGATGATCCCATTCTGGGTCAGGGGGAAACTCCAGATGAGGTCGTTCGAAATCGTAAACTTCGACAAGCATTGAGCTGTGCATTTGATTTTAATCAGCTGAATCGATTCATGAATAACCGGCTTTATCCGATTAATGGTCCGATTCCGAGTCCATTGAAAGGGAGTATCTCTGGCTCCTCTCCATATGATTTCAACCTTGAAAAAGCGCGGCTCTTATTAAATGAAGCGGGGTATCTTAACGGGATTGATCCTAGCACGGGGCGTCGATTGGAAATTACGATTGAATTAGGCAGTGCATCTGGAAATATTCGGCAAATGATGGAGTTAATGGCTGATATGTTCCGTAAGGTGGGTGTTGTTTTAAAACCCTCTTTTAATACATGGCCTGCTTTCATCGAAAAAATGAATCGTCGGCAAGCTCAGATGTTTCAGTTGGGATGGGTAGCGGATTATCCTGATGCCGAGAATTTTCTTCAGTTGTTTTACAGTAAGAATGAGTCGCCGGGTCCAAATCATGCTAATTATCGGAATACTCGATTTGATGAATTATACGAAAAGATTCGAACTCTTCATGATTCAGAAGAGCGAACAAGGTATGTTCAAGAGATGGTGGAAATTGTTATTGAAGATGCTCCGTGGATTTTTCTCTATCAGCCGATGCAGTTCGGATTGGTGCATGATTGGGTTCAGAATTATGTTCCGCATGCTTTTCCGTATGGTATGGGTAAATATAGACGAATCAATGCAGGTAATCGTTCTGAATGGCTAGATGTGCATGAGTCAACGACGTTAGATTTGGGGGGTAACTAGAATATGCTTCGCTATTGTCTTCGTCGGGTGCTGCAAATGATTCCAACGGTTATTGGAGTCGTTTTGCTCACATTTATTTTATTCAATATTGTCCCGAATGATTTGGCAGCTATTGCACTCGGTAAAAACGTTACACCGGAGATGTTAGAAGCATTTGATGAGCGGCGAGGGTTGAATCGACCGCTGTTTTTTGGTCGGACCGCAGCGACGCGTGCGTATAGTGATCATGATTTTGAAGAAGGCGCCGGCCGCTGGCGTGATGATTCAATTTCTTTTGATCGCGAACAGCGCATGATCACTCTAAAGAGTGGTAGCCAATTCAATCCACTATCGTTCGAATTGAAAACGAGTGATCACTATGTGTGGCGCGGCGTGTATACAGGTTCGGGCTCAATCGGAGATCATGCGCTGTCGAGCAAGGAGTGGACGTCGTTTGAGATTGAATTGGCTGGAGATGAGGTGGGACTTTTTCGGTCAACGGACCAGCTCGCTTTCAAAAAGATATCGTTGAGACGTATTCAGCCGAATATTTTTCAATCGCAGTTGAGTTTTTATCTTCATCAGTTATTTCACGGGGATTTAGGACAATCCTCGATTTTCAAGCAACCTGTTGCCAAGTTACTGAAAGATGGGATTGGTCCTTCGCTTTCCCTCTCGGTTCCTATTTTCATTGTTGGATTGATGAGTGCGTTGGTCTTGTCCTTGATCTGTGCCTATTTTCGAAATCAATTTATTGATCGGTTTATCGTGATTACGGCGGTTGCTTTAATGAGCATAAACTATTTAATCTACATTGTTGCGGGACAGTATTTTCTCGCTTACCGGATGGGTGCCTTCCCGGTATGGGGATATGAATCGGTTCGTTATTTATTACTGCCAGTCATTATCGGAGTTGTGAGTGGACTGGGTTCAAACATTCGATTTTATCGAACGATCATGCTTGATGAAATTTATCAGGATTATGTGCGAACGGCGCTGGCTAAGGGTGTATCGAAACCCAGAATTTTGTTTGTTCATGTGTTACGAAATGCGCTGATTCCGATCGTTACCAATGTGGTGATCGCGATTCCCTTTTTGTATACGGGAAATTTATTACTGGAGAATTTTTTTGGCATTCCCGGATTAGGTTATTTGGGGATTAATGCGATTCTATCTTCCGATGTAGATGTCGTTCGTGCACTCGTGCTTATTGCCGCTTTATTGTTTGTTATTGCCAACCTCTTAACCGACTTGGTCTATGCTGCAGTCGATCCTAGGGTGACGTTAAAATGAGTCGTGATACAAACCAGTCGAGCGGGCTTTGGACCGATGCATGGAGTCGATTGAAGACAGACCGATTGGCGATGATTTGTTTAGGTTTGGTCGTTCTGTTTACGCTATTAGGTATCTATGGAGAAGTGGTTCATCAATATCATACGTGGCAAGACAGTACACCTGCTTATCAGGTAGCCAATCTCGATGAAGCGTATCATCCACCCTCGTGGTCGCATTGGATGGGTACGGATGGATTAGGTCGTGATGTGATGTCACGTTTAATTCAAGGGGTTCGTATTGCATTCAAAGTCGGCATTATTACCTCATTAATTGCAATTCCCATTGGCGTGTTCCTTGGTTGTTTGGCGGGCTTTATTGGGGGAAAAGTTGACGATATTATCGTTTGGTTTTATTCCACTGTGGCGTCTATGCCGGGACTTCTATTTATTTTAGCGATCGCAATGGTGCTCCCAGATCGGGGTTTGTTGGGGGTTTATTTGGGAATTGGTCTGACGACGTGGGTAGGCCTTTGTCGGTTGGTTCGTGCCGAGGTGATGAAGCATAAAGAAAAGACCTATGTGCAGGCCGCTCGAGCCTTGGGTATTGGATCAGGTCGTATTATGTTTAAGCATATTCTTCCGAATATATTACATATTATCATCGTAACGTTTACATTGCGTTTTCCCGCAGCCGTTGGAACAGAAGTGATTATGAGCTATTTAGGAATAGGTGTTCAAAATGAGCCATCTTGGGGTGTAATGATCGATGCGGCGCGTATGAGGTTATGGCAAGGGATGTGGTGGGAGATGACGTTTGTGACCATCGCTCTTTTTTTATTGGTGTTGGCATTTAATTTGTTAGGAGATGCACTGCGGGATGCTTTGGATCCACGTTTGAGTGAATAGATATGAAACAACCCCTTTTAGCTGTCGATAAGTTAGCGATTCACTTTGGAAGTGGAATGGGTTGTGTGCGTGCTGTGGATGGTGTTTCGTTTCATATTGATCCCGGTGAGACGGTTGCGCTTGTGGGAGAAAGCGGTAGCGGAAAAAGTATGAGTGCCTTAGCAATAACAAAAATCACACCTCGTGCGGCACAATATAAGGGGGGGCGGATTCTGCTAGATGGGATTGATGTTCTATCGTTAAGTGAACGTGAGTTATGTAAGATAAGAGGGGGGCGGATTGCTTATATCTTTCAGGAACCGATGACTTCGTTTAATCCGGTTTGTACGATAGAATATCAAATTAAAGAGGCGTTGCGGTTGCATCGATCAAAGTCGCCTTTCCACCATGAAGTAATTGAGCTTCTTGATAAAGTGCAATTGCCCGCACGCCTGCGAAAATCTTATCCGCATGAAATGAGTGGGGGGCAGCTCCAGCGATGCATGATTGCTATGGCACTTGCTTGTTCGCCCGATTTGTTGATCGCGGATGAGCCAACGACTGCATTGGATGTTACTATTCAAAGAGATGTTCTTAATTTGATCGGCACGTTAACAAAAGAAGAGAATCTGTCTGTACTCATGATTACTCATAATTTTGGCATTGTTTCGGATTTAGCAGATCGGATTTATGTGATGCAACAAGGTCGGGTTGTTGAATCAGGAATCACGCAAGAAGTGCTACAGACTCCGCAGCATCCGTATACCCAGTCGTTGATGAAAGCGGTTCCACGATTGCACTCGAAAGGAGATCGATATGCCTCTTCTTGAGTGTCGGGATGTTTATGTTACTTACGGAAAAGGATCGCAGGTGTTACATGCGGTTAAAGGGGTTTCATTGAATGTGGAACCGGGCGAAATTGTGGGTTTGGTGGGTGAAAGTGGGTGTGGCAAGAGTTCGTTAGGTCGGGCCGCTATTGGGCTGACGCCGATGGCTTCCGGTTCCATTTTATTTGATGGTTTTTCTGTGAATGAAGCATCGAAGTCGGAGCAAAAAAAAATACGGAGAAATATGCAGATGATTTTTCAGGATCCATATGGATCATTGAATCCTCGTTTGCAAATTGGATCCGCGTTATTGGATGTGATGGAGGTTCATTCGATCGGATCGAGTCGTCAAGAGCGGTTAGATCGTGCGGTTGAACTGCTTAAAGCGGTGGATTTGCCTGCGAATTCAATTGGAAGATATCCGCATGAATTTTCAGGGGGGCAACGTCAGCGAATTTGTATTGCTCGAGCGTTAACATTGGAGCCTTCATTACTCATTGCCGATGAGCCTGTTTCAGCATTGGATGTGTCTGTGCAGGCTGAAATTTTAGACGTACTCGAATCTCTCCGACAAGAGCGGCAGTTAGCGTTTCTTTTTATTAGTCATGATTTGGCTGTTGTGCGAAATCTTTGCGACCGCGTTGCCGTGATGTTTAATGGTGAGCTGGTTGAGGTGGGGCGGGCAGAAGAGGTGATTGATCATCCACAGCATGCATATACGAAAAAACTATTAGATGCCGTTCCGGTATTTTAATTCGATTTTTTTTGAATCCATTCGAGGGCTTGTCGAGCCGCCTGTTGTTCAGCCTCTCTTTTATTATTGGCAATAGCGGTAAAGGTTTGGTTCATTGTCGCGACTTCGATGGTATGCTGTGGATTGTGATCGGGCCCTTCTGTGGATTTTGCGATATAGTGCGGTGCGGGTTGATTGTTCTGTTGCAAATACTCTTGGAGGGCTCCTTTTGGATTCGCCTGCGAATAGGGTGCATGGGCTTGCTCAATCAGGGGCACGAATAGGGTGTTAAAGATCTTTTCAGCGGCACGTCTTCCGCCGTCTTGCCATGCTGCACCCAGTATGGCTTCTAATGCGTCTGCTATATTTGATTTGCGATCAGCTCCCCCATTTTGGAGTTCTCCTTTGCCTAGGCGTAGGTGCCGTCCAAGATGAATCTCCTGTCCGATTTGCGCTAGAGTATCGTCTTTTGTGAGTGAGCTTCTGAGTGTTGATAATTGGCCTTCATCGGCTTTGGGATATCGATGATAGAGCGCGTGGGCAGCCATTAATCCGAGAACCGCATCTCCAACATATTCGAGGCGCTGATTATCATGTTCTTCCTGGGTATGTTCATGCCGGTAGGAAGGGTGGGTTAAAGCAATTTGAATCCATTTCTTTTGACGAAATCGATATCCGATAGATTTTTCAATAAGTCGGTATGACATAAATTTTTAAAAGGGAGCGGCACTACCGATGCGCGTATTGATGGTTGCTTCGGCTATGGAGCGTCCGTCGATGAGTTTGGGTTGTCGTCGGGGTCGCCATTTCCGCCTTCTGCTTCGGAGAAGCATTTCATGTTTTGGGAATATATTGATTAAAGATGATAGCCAATAAATCGGATAGATCAGCCGTGAAAATAGATGAAGATTACGGTAGAAATAGAGGTTTTCTTGACTGAACTGTTTCGGAATCAGCCAGACTGGGCCGTGATTAATTTGTCGTTGGATAGCATCTCCGATGGCCGCTACGATTTCTAAAAGAGCATTTGAATAGTAAACCGTTTCAGGGACATCAAATCCATCTTTGAGGATTCGGTATATTTGATCCTTGGTATATCCGTTTCTTGAGCATCCATAATTATCGGGTGCGACTTTTAATAGATGTTGCATGAGGGTTACGAAACTGACGGGTGATCGTCGTCTTTCTGAAATCAAGACCCAACCTGAACTATTAATGATACGGTGGCATTCTTGAATGAAAGCATAATCATCGGTGATGTTTTTTAGAGAATCTACGATAACTAGGAGGTCGAAATGTCCATCGGGAAAAGGCAATTTCTCGCCCTCATACGCGGGTATGGATGAGGCATGAAATTGGGCAAGTGAGGTGGCGGCACTCTGGTTGATGGCGAGGCTTCTCCAGCTTCCACCATGTTGCCGAAGGGTTTGGCTGATAATCCCATCTCCTGCACTTATTTCAAGGCAGTTGAGTTGAGCGGTATTGCCGAGTAGGGATTGAATCCGTTTCAGTTTAACTTTTCTTCGAAGGGAACCGTTGAAAAGCTTTTGTTGCCACCGCTTGCATTCATCGTCTAATTGAATGTTCGTCTCACTCATGGTTATAGGCTATAGCTTATATCGGATATGGGCTCAATCGGATTGTTTTTAAAAGATACTTTACGATTCGGGTCGGATGTGGAATGGATACGGGTCAATTCTAGAGGAGTGTCATGGATCAGAGTGAAGTTTTAAAATTATTTGAAGATACCGGGGCCTTATTACATGGCCATTTTGAGTTGAGATCTGGCTTGCATAGTCCTCAGTTTTTTCAGTGTGCTCATTTACTACAACATCCTCGAATTTCGGGAAGATTGTGTGAAGCGTTGGTTGAAAAGATGAACGCGACTATTGCAGGCTTGGAGGTGGATAGTGTGATTGCTCCGGCTATGGGGGGCATTACGATTGGTCATGATGTGGCTAAGGCGCTCGATAAGCGATTTATTTTTGTTGAGAAGGAAAACAATGCGCTCGCGCTACGCCGCTTCCAAATCAAAAAGGGCGAGCGATTCGTTGTTGCTGAAGATGTGGTGACTCGGGGCGGTCGGGTTCAAGAGACGATTGATATTGTTCGGGCGCATGGAGGAAACGTGAGTGCGATAGGCTTATTGGTGAATCGGAGTGGGGGTCGGGCTGATTTTGGCATCCCTTTGGTGAGTTTATTGGATATTGATCCGATCACCTATGATCCGTTGGATTGCCCACTTTGTGCTGAAGGTATTAAATTAGAGCATCCGGGGAGTCGTTAAAAAACAGATGCATCTTTTTGACTTGTTCGGTATGAGCGAGTAGTTTATCGGCTGTTTTTACAAAATTATCAAAAGGAGTTGCCTGTGTCACATCCGCTGGAGCCGTTGTTTGCGTTGCAGAAAAAGGATTTAAAATTAATCCGAATTTTGCGTGAAGTTCAGGATATACCAAAGCGTCGGGGCGATATTGAAGCTCAATTAAGCGGGGCTAAAAAGAAGTTGGAAATAGCGCTCGATAGTCGAAAGCACACGGAAGCTTCTTTGCATGATATTGAAAATGAAATCGAATTGCTCAACGAGCGGGTTGTTAAATATAAACAGCAACAGATGGAAGCTGATTCCAACGAGCAATACCGAGCGTTTGTGAAAGAGATTGGAACGGTTGAAGCTGAGATTAAAGAACAAGAGGAAAAGCAACTCAGTTTGATGGAAGCGTTTGAACAAGGTAAGACAATCGAGCAAACATGCCGCGAGCAATTGGCTAGAGAACAGGGGTCGATCGCGGATGAAATTCAAGAGCTAGATGAGCGCTTGAGTGAGCTGAATGAGCGGGCAGATCGGATGAAGGCGGATCGGCGGCGAGTGGCTGAAAATTGTGACCGGAGCCTGCTTCAAAAATATTCACGGATTTTGAACAATAAAAAAGATGCTGCGATTGTATTAGTTGAGTCGGGTGGGCATTGCGGTGGGTGTCACATGAAGTTACCTCCGCAAGCGATTAACGATGCACGCAATCCAGCCAAAGTGGTTGGATGTAATTTTTGCGGTAGAATCGTATACAATCCAGCTTTAGACAGATAAACAATTTGCAGACAGGGTGTATCGGTCGCATCTCAATGAGATGAGGAAAGTCCGGACTCCATAGGGTAGAACGTTCCGGGGTTAACCCGGGAATCCGTATGCGATATCGTACGGGATGGAAAGTGCCACAGAAAACAAACCACTCTGGCTTGCCGGAGAAAGGGTGAAAAGGTGGGGTAAGAGCCCACCGCCCCAAGGGTAACCGCGGGGGCAGGGTAAACCCCGTTCGGAGCAAGATCAAATAGGGAGCAGAGAAGTGACCCGCTTCGCATAAGCTTCGGGTTGATCGCGTAGATAAATGACTGACCGTTTTAAACGGAACAGAATCCGGCTTACCGCCCTGTCTGCTCTATTTTTTTAGCCGAATGCCATTTAGGAGTAAGCCAAAAAGTAGGATGGCTGCTAGGACTTCATATGGGTTATTAGCCCCATGTGCATCACAAAGTGCGGCTTCTAGGCCGAGTTTGGGGGAGAAATAGTTCATGCAGCTTCCGGCTAGAAGTGCAGTGGTTGTGAGAACGAGAAAAAAGAGCGTTGTTGCTCGTGCGCCAATAAGTTTATGGAGCGTGGTGAGTGTTGCTATGTTGGTGGCTGGTCCCATGATTAAAAAAACAAGGGCGGCACCGGAAGGTACTCCGGATTGAATGAATGCATATGCGAGGGGAACAGATGCGGAAGAGCAGATGTAGAGAGGAAGCCCGATTATAATCATAATCAACATCGATAGCAGGGGGTGAGCAAGATGGTTCGAAAAGGGCGTTTCAGGTAAAAAAACGGTGAGTACACCGGAAAGAATTAATCCAAGGAGTAGAGGACGAGCTATATCCCGCGGTAAGGTAATGAACCCATATTTCCAAGCGGCGATGAATCGATCTCGTAGAGTAACGTTTTCGGTTATTTGAGTTGAGGGGGTAGTGGTTGGATGAGGGGTCTTTAACAATCGAATGCTCCAGCCGCATAGGACGCCAGAGATAAAGGCGATCATGGCTCGAAAGAGTGCAAATACCCATCCTAAAAGTGCATAGGTGACGAGGAGCGAGTCAATCCCCGTTTGAGGGGTTGATGCGAGGAAGGAAGCGGTTGAGGAGGCGCTAGCGCCTTGGCGGCGAAGTCCGGCAGCTAGCGGCAATACGCCGCAGGAGCAAATAGGCATAGGAACTCCAAAAAGGGCTGCTTTTAATTCCGGATGAGATGCATGCTGACCCAGATGGTTTTGAATGAATGAGCGGGAGATGAATTGCGATAAAATGCCAGCACCTAAAAAGCCAAACAGAAGGTAGGGAGCCATTTCTAAGGTAAGGTTCCATGTGTGTATGCAGATTGATAATAGAAGTTCCACATGCACAGGGTGTAGGTTTTGTCTTTGAAGAAGCAAGTGATTTTTAGCAAAGTTACTCTGCGTTGCTATCCAAAGAGAGATTAAATAGAGTGGTTGTATGAAGTGGTCGGTTGAAATTAGAAATAAATTAAAGACAGTACCGGATCAGCCGGGTTGTTATTTGATGCGAGATTCCGACGGAAAAATCATCTACATCGGGAAGGCAAAGTCCTTACGTAAGCGAGTTCAAAGTTATTTCCGTCCTCATACATTACGAACGGCTTCTGCCAAAACACGTAGTCTGATCCGATCCATTTCGAGTTTTGATTATATGGAGTTGAAGAGTGATGGGGAAGCGATCCTTACGGAGGGTCGGTTAATTAAAGAATATAGACCGCATTATAATATTTTATGGAAAGATGATAAAAGGTTCTTAAACATTCGTATTGATGTTCAACATCCGTTTCCCATGGTGTCGACTTGCCGGATTCGTAAGCAAGATGGTTCGCTTTATTTTGGGCCATACATCAATGGGCGTGCAGCAGCCGTAGCGGTTGATTTTGTGCAGCGGTTGTTTGGGTTAAAACGTTGTCGTGTTAGAGAACCAGATGAGGAGACGTATCGGCATTGTAGTGATGATCGAATTGCAAATTGTTCGGCTCCTTGTATCGATTCGATTTCAATGCAGCAATATAGAAATAATGTAGATGAAGCCGTCGCATTTCTGCGGGGTGAGCGGATGGAGCTGTTGCGACATCTACGGCTAGAAATGAAGCGATTATCAGCCGAACAGCGGTTTGAAGAAGCGGCATCGTATCGAGATCTTTTGATGGATATTCAACAGACTGTTAAGGCGCGAGCAAATGTAAAACGAACGCCAAAAATGCTTCAAGAAGAAGCAATTCAGGGACTAACGGAGCTGCAGGAGTTGCTTGGACTTGAGCGGATTCCTGCTGTGATTGAGTGTTTTGATATTTCTAATATATCAGGAAGTAGTTCGGTCGCAAGTATGGTGGCGGCGGTGGATGGGATGCCAGTTTCAAAGCGATATCGTCGGTATAGGATTAAAACAGTTGAGGGTGCTGATGATCCAAGGTCGATGGCTGAAGTGGTTTATCGTCGCTACAGTCGCCTGAAAAGAACGCAATCTCCCTTGCCTGATTTAGTGATTGTGGATGGGGGTATTACGCAGTTGCGTGCGGCCCATACTGCTTTATGCGAAATGGATTTAATGGATCTTCCTATTGTAGGTTTAGCGAAGCGTTATGAAGAAATCGTTTGGGATGTCGAAAGTAATAGTGGGAATCTACGACTGCCTCGTCATTCAAGTGCACTACATGTTGTGACTCGTTTGCGGGATGAAGCACATCGCTTTGCGGTCACGTTTCATCGAAGTCTTCGAGGGCAGCGTATTTTAGAATCGCAGTTGGATGAAATTCCAGGGATCGGGGCTGAAAAGAAAAAAATACTTTTGACTCATTTTGGTTCTATTTCGCGGATGAAACGTGCATCTCTTGAAGCTCTGATGGAAGCGCCAGGAATAGGTCGTAAAACAGCTGAAATGATATATGATGAGCTCAATAAGAAGGAGTCTTCATGAAAGTGCCAACTAGACGTTTTGGTCGAACCGAGGTTGAAATTCCTGTGCTCAGTTGTGGTGGAATGCGATATCAGCAAAGCTGGGATGATATGGATGCACATAGCATTGATTCCACCGGACAAGAAAATGTCGAGGCGGTTATTCATCAGGCGCTTGAGTATGGGATTAATCATATTGAAACGGCGCGTGGATATGGAACGTCGGAAATGCAATTGGGTTGGGTGTTGCCGAAGATCGATCGAGATAGACTGTTGATTCAAACAAAAATTCATCCTTTTGGTGAGGATGGAAAATCCCTCCGCGAAATATTTGAAACAAGCATGAGTTATCTCAACCTGGAGTATGTCGATTTTTTATCGATTCACGGTATTAATCATCCACACCATCTGGAGCAATGTCTTCAGAAGGGGGGTGCTATGGATGAGGTTCGGGTGTTGCAGAGGGAGGGGCGTGTTCGGTTTGTGGGTTATTCGACTCATGGTGGACCTGAAGTCGCGATTCCGGCAGCGGCATCGGGTGAGTTCGATTATGTGAATCTTCATTGGTATTTTGTCTATCACCCGATGAATTGGTCGATGGTTAAAGCGTCAAATGAGGCAGATATGGGAGTTTTTATTATTAGCCCTAATGATAAGGGTGGGATGTTATATCAACCTTCATCGATTATGAAAAAACATTGTGGACCTATAACGCCCATGCAGTGGCATGACTGCTACTGTTTACAGCGTCCAGAGGTGCATACCTTAAGCTTGGGTGCAGCGAAACCCTCCGATTTTAAAGAGCATGTTGATGCTGTTTGTGGAAATATTGCTGATGATGCTATCAACGCGATTACAGCGGCACTTGAAACGGAACTTCGCGATCGGCTCGGTGATTTATGGATGGATAACTGGTATAAGGGGATACCGCATCATACGGAGATTCCGAGTGGAATCAATATACAGGAAGTTCTGCGCTTGTGGACATTCGAGCAAGGTCTTGATCTGCTTGATTGGGCAAAAATGCGGTATAACTTAATTGGCAATGCGGATCATTGGTTTCCGGGCGAACCGATCGAAAATACAATGAAAATAGATATATCGCTTTTAGGGAAACATCCATTTGCGGATCAAATATCGGATCTGCTCTCACAAGCTCATCGTCGTTATTATGACGAAATGCAGCAGACTCGCTTGAGTAAGAAAGATGATTGATATTCATCACAAAAAAAATGATGCTGTTATGATCTTGAGGAGTTGGCGTGTTTAGAAAAGCTATCATTATGAAAATAGTCGAGCGTCATGGATTCAGTTTGAGTCGTGATTGCGAAATTTTTTGTATGCATGGTGATTATGCAAGAAACATCCAGTTGGTGTTTGCTAAATACGATCAATTCAATGGGCAGGATATGATTCATCGACTTTATGTGGGCGTGAATTTATATCGAGAGAAATTAGTGATTGGGCTCATTCGAGAATATTCAAACATGAAGAGTGGTGTGGTTGTGAATACCTCTGACTCTATTTCGCTATCGGATTATAATGAATCTAATATTGAGGCTTTAGTTAAAAAATTACTTTCATTTAGTTAAAAAGAGGAATTTATATGAATTATGAAAATCTATTCGCAGAACGTATTGGTGGGAATCAATATGGAAAATCCACTGCTATTTATAAATTTGAGAAGATTAAACGGGCAAAACAAAAAGCAAGGCAGCTCCACCCGGAATTGGAGATATTAGATTTTGGTGTTGGAGAGCCGGATCAGTTATCACCTGAGATTGTTCGGGAAACAATGAAACAGTCTGTGGATCAGATGAATAATCGGGGCTATGCGGATAATGGAACGGAATTATTTTCTGATGCGGCTGCTCTCTACATGAAAACGTTTTTTGATATAGATGTGAACGCTTCTACACAGATCAATCATTGCTTGGGCATCAAATCCGCATTATCCATGTTGCCGTTGGCCTTTGTGAATGAGGGCGATCTCGTGTTTCAAACCGTACCGGGATATCCGGTTATGGCAACTCATACGCGTTATCTAGGTGGAGATGTTATTGATATTCCTCTCCTAGAAGAAAATGGATTTTTACCTGATTTATCGTCAATTGATCCAGAAGTGGCAAAAAAATGTAAGCTATTTTATATCAACTATCCTAATAATCCAACAGGAGCCGTTGCAACCGATGCATTTTATGATGAGTTAATTGCCTTTGCGAAGGAATATAACATACTGATCGTTCAAGATGCGCCATATGCCACATTGGTTTATGAGGGTCCTTATCGATCTATTCTTCAGCGTCCGGGTGGTATGGAGTGCGCACTTGAGCTTCATTCAATGTCTAAAGCTTACAATATGACGGGATGGCGGTTAGGCTTTTTCTGTGGAGCAGAATGGGCAGTGGATGCATTGGCATATATTAAGGATAACTGTGATAGCGGTCAGTTCAAAGCGATTCAAGAGGCTGCTGCAGCTGTTATTTCAGACGTATCTGTTGCCGAATCAATTAGCCTTCATTACGAAACACGCTTAAAGAAAATGGTTAAAGCTCTTCAGGCAGTTGGATTTGAAGCATCGATGCCTGGTGGAACTTTTTATTTATATGTGAAAGCTCCAGTGGGTGCGGGGGAATCAACGTTTGATAGCGCGGAAGATGCGGC
>MDTB01169976.1_pt1 | contig 24261 bp, 22 predicted proteins | sample 811161 | NCBI WGS metagenome assembly MDTB01 (sample SAMN05326650, study PRJNA326480) | marine metagenome | isolation source: seawater | place: Mediterranean Sea | collected 2009
AGTTTCAGATGTGTGTAAAGATATTTTTTTGTGTTCTGGTAGTTTATATAATTTTTGAAATTCTCCTAGATTTTGTCTTTTTAAATCATATTGTATAATTGTTTTAGCAAATTTACCTTCTTTAAATGAGATTCTAGTATAATCGAGCTCAAATTCTTTTTGACCATCTACAATTAATTCTACTCGATTAAATTGATAAATATTATTTGTTCCCTCTCTTTTATCAACTGCTTGAATAGCAAAACCAAATTCTCCAAATACACTAATTGTATCTGCAAAATGATAAATTCCGCTTTTATCTCTGAAAAGTGGAATGATTTGAGGCAAGGGACTTGCATTGATCATAGCTCCTGTACTAATTGGTAAAATCGCCAATTTTTTAGCTATTGGGTTAGTGTTGTCTTCTAGGTCAAAAGCTCTTGTTAATGGATTTAAAGGCACACTTTTACTAGATCTGTATTCAAAATGAATATGGGGTGCAAATGAATTACCAGTATTACCAGAAAATCCAATTAAATCTCCTTTTTTTACTTGAAAATCTCTAGAGGGGAATTGTGTATCGACGATGTAGCTCTTTCGTTTTGTTTGTTGAAGTCTCCAAATTTTTTCCATAACAGGTGTAAAAGATTCTAAATGACCATATACAACTTCATGCCCTGAGACTGTTCGTTGATATACAGCCTTTCCATATCCATTAAAATTTGATCTTATTCTACTTATGTATCCATCTTCAACAGCAAGGACTTCCATCCCAATTACACCATTTGTTTTTATATCTAAACCCATATGGAAATGATCATCTCGATTTTCTCCAAAATTTGATGAAAAGAATTTTCCTAGTTTAGTTGGCCATAAAACATCTTGTGAAAAGATGCCTGAAGAGGCGATAATAAAAATTATTGTAAAGTGTCTAATCATGAATAAATATCAAAGCGCAATTTATCCTGTTAATAACTTGGTTATCAATGAGTGTTTTGTTTCATGATAATACTTGGTGTAAACTTCGTAAAACTATTTATAGTCAAAATAAGGATTGAAAATGAAAAAAATAATTTGTTATTTATTCTTTGTTATTATGCCTACATCAATGTTTGCTATTGGTGGATTTGGACTGCAATTAGGACAAGGTTCTTTTAGTGTGGATCAATCATCCCCTGATACTGGGATTCCTGGTGTTACACTTACTAATGGTGCATTTGATGGGTCTTTCGCTTTTGGAGGCTATGCATATGTTGACCTAATACCTTTTGTTGATATCGAATTTGATTTTAATGTTCAAGGCAATACATATGATATTGAATTCCAAAATCCAATTGGATCAATGCCTAAAATAAATTTTGCTTGGGTAAGTGGTAATACATACACAACAGTAAGAAAAAAAATAATCGGATTGAGTATACCTTTTCTTGCAGGAGCACAACTTCATGCAGGCGCTGGAATAAATACTCATTCAACAGTTCCTCTTGCTGATGTTGATATGGTAAAGGATTTATTAGGTGGAGACCTTACAAGTTCTCCAGAGTCTTTGGATGGAGCTTTGTTAGCTTATTTGGAGGAGGATGATAATCTTGTATCATCGACTGGGTTTCATGTGCAGACAGGTTTTCAATTTAAATTGTTAATGATTGACACTTTTTTGGTCTATAGACATACATTTGCAGAAATGGTTGTTCCTAATGCTAAATCATTTGGCACATTGAATATGCGATTAGGATTCGGCCTGTAATCTTAATTAAATCAGATTTTAAAAGGGATGATCTTCATCCCTTTTTTTATTTACAGTTCATTTGTAACACAATGAACAGATCCACCACTAAGTTGATATTGATTAGTAGATGTAATTATTGTTTTTATTCCTAAATCATCTAAATGTTTATCAATAGAGGGATCTGAAAAGTAATTTGGTCTAATTAGTATTCCTGGGAGAGGTAGTGCGTTTGCAGCAAACTTACCAATTTTATTTTTTGTACCAATTGCATCATTTATGGGTATATCAAATATAGGAAGATTTTTTTCATCTGCGAATTGATGTAATAGATTTTTTGATTTACGATCTAATATTTCGGTACAAATTATCAAAGCAGTTATATCCCCAGTACTATTAATAGCTGGAGTAAAAAAAGTATCTAAATGAAATCCTTCACCTTTAAAAATAATTAATTTATTTACATTCATAGCCTCTGCAACAAAATTTGCCCCATCAATAGTATTCCTTTGTAGTCCACTAAATAAAATATTTTCTTTTTTACAAAAATAAAATTCTCCACCATCAGCGCATAGTTTAGTTTTGTCTGGCATCTCTATTATTTTTAATTCTAATCTTTCTAAGTATTTTTTTATCAATTTATTTTCTATACGTCTTGATGGTTCACCTGCTCTTAATATTACTGCTGTACCATTTTGATTTGATATAAATGGATCCCTAATAAAGACAAAGTCATGAAAAGGATCTTTTTCATCTAATTCTTTTGGGAAATTACATTCTAAAATATCATGACCTAACTTTTTAATAATTGATATAAGATTTTGTCTTTCTTTAACTAGTAATTCTAGATTTGGAATCACGCCTTGAATCATTGCTGGATTATCTTTGTATTTTGGGATGCCTTTTTGCCACCATCCTGAATTTGGCAATTTTGATAATAGAATTTTCATATAGTCTAAAAAGTATTAATGAGGATGGAATAGATTGATATAAATCAAGGCTATTTATATTCTAAATCAAGTGCGACTCGAACCACATTTTTTTCAAAATATATTATTGATTTTTTTATGTTCATGCTTACTCGAACTTTGCCCTTAGAGGTTTTTAATTTAATAGATTTTTCTTTGGGCTTTGGTCCGTGAAATTTTAGACCACTTTGATAAAATGTACTTAAATCTAATTTCCCATATATTTGTCCTTTGCGTTCCATTTTAACAACAGGATCTTCGATTACTAAGGTAACTTGATTATTATCAAAGTTATATTCTACAAAAATATTTTTTTTAATACTTTTTTTTATATTTATTTTCCCTTTTTTATAAGTAACTGTAGTAAAAAATTCCGCAGATCCATATTCAAATTTTACTTCTGGATTTTTTATAGACCAAATTGCTTGATCATTCTTAGGCCCTTTTGGTACTTCATGATTCCCAATGAGTTTAAGATAGTCATTAACTAAGTTTTCTGAAATTGAAATAGATATTTCACTACCAAATATGATGGAAATTGATAAAAATAGAATAATTGTAATTTTTTTGGACATTTTTACTCCATTATACTTAAAAATTTTGCTATATAGCTTTTTATTTCATCTCGCATTTTTCTGAAATCATTTAATTGAATTGGATTTGTTCCCCACTCTTTAAATGGATCTTTAATATCCCAGTACATCAGTTTTAATTCTGCAGGGGATAAAGGACAAATTTGTTTTGCATTTTTACATACTGTAATTACAATATCTTTCTTCATATTAATGTAATAATCTATACCATCTGATGTATTTTCTGAAATGTCAATATTTAATTCTTTCATAACTGTCATTGCATTTTGATTTACCTTGCTAGGGTGGTTGCCTGCACTAAAGACATCATAAATAGCATTAGCATAATATTTTAGAGATTCTTTTGCCATTTGAGAATGACAACCATTCCCAGTCCAAATAGAAATAATTTTTGGTCTTTTTTCATAGTAAGGAATTGATTATAAGCTAAAAATCAATTTTTATATATGCTATATTAAATTTTTAAGGAATTAAGATGATTATATCAAATAATATAATTAATCCATTTATAGGCTTTGCTGGGGATATAGGATTAGGGAAGATAGCTTTTACTAAGACCATATCATTGCGCCAACAATGGTAGCTTTTTTATAAGTAAGTTTCTGATAATCCAAATTTAATTGATTTTTATAAAGATGTGTCCAGGTGGGGTTTTAATTTACAAATTTATTTTCTTCATAAAAGATTTGTAATGAATCAACGAATTTCAAAAGAAAAAAAGGTTCAGTGCAAGATAGGACTATACACGAGGATGTAGAGATATTTGTAAAAAATTTATTTGAAATGGGGCATATGACTAAAAGAGATTGGGAAAATTATAGGAGTCTACTTTTCACCCTATTATCATATCTCAAAAAACCTGATTTAACTATTTATCTTAAAGCATCTACCAAAACATTATTAAGTAGAATAAAAATAAGAAATCAGGTTTTTGAAAAAGATATAAATTCAGAATATTTAAATATACTTAATATTGCTTATGATAGTTGGATTGAAATTGAAAATAATATTCTCAAAACATTATAATAAAAATTTTGCATAAATTTTAGTATGGCAGAAAATCGAGAGAAGGCTAATTCCCCATTTTTTAGCAATCCTATGGAAACTTTTCCAGGTTTAACTATTGATGATCTTAATAGATATCTTCCTGCTGTTAAGACAGTTGAGGATATTATGTTAGGTTCAGATAAATTATCTGAAGGCATGTTTTTATCAAAATGCCTGGATGGATTAAAGAAGGTTCCAGATGAGAGTATTGATTTAATTGTTGCAAATCCTCTTAACCAAGGTCAGGATTCTTTTGAATTTGGGAATGGAAAAACTTTACAAGATTATTATCAATGGAACTACGCTTGGCTTGAGGAATCACGACGTGTTTTGAAAAATACAGGTGCAGTATATTTGTTTACACCATGGCAATATTCAGGGATGTATCAAGGGTTATTAGGGAATCTACTTTATGTGCAGTCGAGAATAGTTTGGCGTGATAGATCTAATATAAAAGATAAAAATATCTGGAGAAATGAAACATCGGATATCTGGTTTGCTACTAAATCAGATGAGTTTTTATTTAAGCAACATCCAGTTGGAATAAATACAATAGATGGTCTTAATGAAAAGCAGTTGGATTCAAATTTATGGTTAGACATTCCCGTAAACCCTGAAGAATTTGGTAAATATCCACAAAAACTATTTTTAAGAATATTAGAATATAGTAGTTTCAAATTAAATTGGATTTTAGATCCATTTATGGGTACTGGAGATGTTGGGGTGGCTTGTAAAAACAAAGGTCGTCGTTTTATAGGATTTGAAACAAATAAGGATAATTTACTTTTATCAATGAAGCGTGTGGAGAATAGTTGAAATGAATTTATTGGATAAAATAACAAAAGATATGCATTCCTCTATGAAAGCAGGTAATAAGATTAAAGCCAATACATTAAGGACTGTACTAGCAAAATTAAAAGATAAACAGATTAATTCTAGAAAAGATTTATCTGAACAAGACGAATTAAATGTTATTAAAACTTTAGTAAAACAACGTAAGGAATCTTTTGAAATTTTTACAAAAGCAGGTAGAGTAGATCTAGCAAAAAAAGAAGATTCAGAATTAAATATTTTAAATTATTATCTACCTAGTATGATGAGTGAAGACAATATTAAAATATTAGTTCAAAGTGTAATTAGTGAAACTAAAGCTTCTAGCTTAGCCGATATTGGAAAGGTTATGCCATTAGTTATGAAAAGAGGTGAAGGTAAGATTGATGGTAAAATGGCCACTGTAATACTACGGGATTTATTAGAATAAATGCCCTTGTTTTTAGATAGTCTGGTTATTTGTATTGTTATCCTTTTTGGTTATAACGGCTATACTAAAGGATTTATTGAAGAATTGGGGAGATTGCTAGGTTTAATTATCGCTATATTGCTTGCAATATCCAGAGGTCCAGAACTTGCTTTTGAGTTAAATCAAATATTAAAATTTGATAATAGAATTATATTGTTTTTTTCATACATATTTTTATTTTTTGTTGTTTTCTTATTTTCTAGAATATTGACAAAGTTTGTTAATATTGCCTTTTTATCTGGAGATAATCATTTTATAAATCATTTTCTTGGTTTTATATTTGGTTTATTTAAAGGATTAGTTGTTTTAGCCTCATTGGTCTGGTTCATTTCTATATTGCCTTTGCATAAATGGACGAACATAATTAATGATAATTCTAGGTTTGCATACTATAGTAATAATATTAGGATAGGTATTGTATCTTTTTTTAATTGGGAGGATCCAATATCGCTAAGTGAATCATATATTAAAAATTTAACGCAACCATAATGTCTAAAATTCCTGAAATGACTGTTGATATGGTTCGTGATACTGCAGATATTGTTGATATAGTATCACAGTATGTTGATTTGAAACAGCGTGGTGCAAATTTTTTTGGTTTATGCCCTTTTCATAGTGAGAAGACAGCCTCTTTTAGTGTCGCTCCTGCAAAACAGATTTATCATTGCTTTGGTTGTAATTCTGGAGGGAATGTATTCTCCTTTATAATGGAGTACCAGAAAATATCTTTTCCAGAAGCAGTAAAATTTTTAGCAGATCATTATAATATTAGTATAGAACTAGATAAGAATGATACGGAATCAGAAATATTTTCGGCTCTTTATAATTTGCATTATCTTGCAATGGAATTATATCAAAATAATTTGTTTTCTGATGATGGAGTTGAAGCTTTAAAATATTTATATGATCGTGGATTTACTGAAAATACGTTAAAACAATTTAATGTTGGAGTCTCTAAAGATAGTTGGGATCAACTTGTGCAGCATGTCAAAGGAAAAGGTTTTACTAAACATCAAATAAATCAATCTGGTTTGTTTATTCATTCTGATAAAGGTGTTTTTGATCGTTTTAGGAATAGAATAATGTTCCCTATTTTTCATCCATCTGGAAAACCAATTGCGTTTGGTGGTCGTATATATAATAGTGTTGATCCTGCAAAATATTTAAATTCTCCAGAAACTCCTCTTTATCATAAAAGTAATATTTTTTATGGGCTTCACGCCACAAGAGATTCAATTCGTAGGAAAGAATCTGTAATTTTAGTTGAAGGTTATATGGATTTTTTAAAATTATATCAATCGTCAATACCAAATATTTTAGCAATATCTGGGACTGCATTTACTAAAAGACATATTATCTCATTAAATCGTATTTCTAAAAAGGTAATATTATTATATGATGGAGATAGTGCAGGAGGGAATGCAGTATTGAAAGCAGGGTGGTTGCTATTACAGGGGGGATTAGAGCCTTTAGTTGTTAGACCACCAGAAGGATTAGACCCAGATGATTGGATTGATAAAGAAGGAAAGGAAAATGTATTAAATAAAATTATATCACCACAGCCATATATTGATTTTAATATAGAATTCAATAATGGTAAGGCGCTACAAGGATCAGATAGAAAACAATTTATTAACAGTTTAGCGAGAGAAATAAAAAATATTGATGATGGTATAGTACGTAATGATATGATAAGAGTTATATCTAATCAACTTATGATGGAAGAGCAAGACTTTATTCGAACAATGAAAACACAAAGAATTATTAAAGATTATATTAATGAAGAAGAAGTCATATCTAATAAATCATTAATTTTCACATCGAAAGTTGATAAGGCGCAGGTTGAATTAATTAAGCTACTTTTTTGTGCTGATGGGAACATACGAAAATATGTAAAAAGTGTGATCAAGCCTTCATTATTTACAATCCCTATAATTCAAAAAATATACAAATTAATCATTGATGAAAATTTGTCTATAGAAAGCTCTTCATTTATCCAGTATTTTCAAGATAGGAATGAACGTGATTTTATAACAAAACTGCTCTTTAATAATGATAATAGTAATGCTATTGAAGAGATTGTATCTGATTGTTTAATAATCTTAAAATCTGAGCCATTAAAACAAAAAATTAGTAAACTTCGAGTAGAGATACGGGAAAAAGAATCAAAAGGTCAGGACTCATCAGAAGAATTATCTGTTTTAACAGAGTTGCGAAAAGAATTAAATGATTTGTAAAAAACCATATATAATTACTTTTTTTATTATACTTTTATTGGGTATTAATAGCTTGTACTCTACCCAAGTGCAATTAATTTCTGCACATAAAAAGAGCAATGGCGTTCTTTTAAGAGTTGTAACAAATGCTATTATTGATATTGAAAATATTGCTGGATGGAAGGGACAAGAAAATTGGTTTTATCTTACTTTGAACGGTGCCTATCTAAGTCCAAAAGCAGTAGAATATCTTGCATTTGAACCCCCACTACTTGATATAGAAATAACTGAAAATAATCAATCTGTTCAATTAGGATATCTATTTGATCGACCAATTGAAGATTTTGAAATTTTTCATTCTGAAGGAAGTAGAATTCTTTTGGTTCAGGTTTGGGAATCTTTAAATGATAGTCTCCGATCTCAAGTAAAAATATCAGAAGGAAGCAACTTGAATCGTGTTTTTTCTTTGCCAAAAAGAGAATCAAAAGGATCTCCTTTTTATGATTCATTTGTTTATGCTCGTGATAAATATGGTCCTGAAAAATACTTTGTCTGGTATAGTAACTGGTATTCTACTGAAGACGTATTGTCTGATGATACTCTTAATACTATCTTAAATGAAACCTTTAAAGTGCCAGTTGATTATTTAGAAGCCGAACCAAAGCCATTCAGTTATAGAAAACAACGAGTTGAAATTAGTGGCCCACCGCCGCCACCAAAAAAATTAAATAAAGAGTCTATCGATATTTCTTTTATTTTAAATAATGGTCTTTTATTATCAGGAGTAAAAAGATCTCGAGATGTAAAGGCTTTACAGCAAGCATTAATATCATTAGGATATGATTTAGGTGAAGGAGGAGTCTATAATAATGGGGTCGATGGTGAATTTGGACCAAAAACTGAAGACGCGATTATCCAGTTTCAATTAGATAGAGGTTTTAATAGTTCTAATATTGATGGTATTGTAGGTGAAGGGACTCACAAAGAACTACTGAGAGCATTATCAGGGGAAAAACCTATTATAGTCTCTCGTCCAAAAATTAGTAAGGTTGAAAAAATCGATATGACCGAAAAATTTGGTAGTGTTATAATGCAAAGCCGAGAAACTGCTAAAGAGTTATTAAATCAAGCACCAGTGACTACGCAAATAAAACGTGAAAAAAGACGACTTGCTAATATAAATCAGATTAATCTTTTGCCTCCTGATCTTTCTAAGCGGAAAACATTTCTTAAACTTACATGTAATCTTGATGGTGCTAATGTTTTTATAGATGGTTCTTTAATTGGGGTAACACCATTACCAAAAAAATTTCCTGTTAATCCTGGATGGCATAGAGTTCGTGTTGTCGATCCTGTTTCTTCACCTCCAAAGTTTGCAATGGCAATACCAGACTATCAGGATATTTATGTTCCAAAAGGGCGGACGCAGAAAATTAGAATTAATCTAGCTACCTCCAATCAAGAATCATTGGATTAAGATGAAATATTTTTTCTCCAGCATTTTTTTCTGGGGAATAATGATTTGGATTATTACACCTCAAAAAGTATATACGCAAGATATGCCTTTGATTTTATCTGCAAAAACTTCTCCTTCAGAAACTGGATTAAGATTAGAGTTTGTTCTTTCTAGTTATATTAAAAGAGAAGATGTATCTAGTTGGATCGAGCAAGAGAACTGGTTTATGTTAAACTTTTATAATATTATAAGGCCAGATCCAGATTTTTTTAAAAATATGATTACATATCCAGTACGTGAAGTACAACAGAATTGGATTCAAAATGCGAATGCCTTACAGCTTTCTATACAGGTTAATCGCAGTATTGGGGTATTCGATGTTATTATTCATGATGAAGGTCGTAAAGTCATTGTTGTACTAACATACAGTGACTTTATAGAAGCCAAAGAAGCCAATCCATCTTTTGTTTTTCCAGATAAAACAAGTTCACAAAAAAAATCTCATCCTATGTCTTGGAAAGAGTCAAGAGAGAGGACTAGTTTGGAAATTATATGTGATACAAAAGGCCTTCCTATATATGTTGATGGGCAGATGGTAGGGATATCACCTCTAGAACACTGGATTGATGTTTTACCAGGTTGGCATAAAGTAGGATATTTTCCAAATGATTATAGTAGAGATTCAAACAGACTTACATCTAAAGAAAAAATATTGAATGATATACTTATAATGGGACGTTTGGATGTATTTGTTGATGAAGGTAAACATGAAACAATTGTTTTGAATTATCAAACTTTAGATGAAGAGGTTGTGGATTATAATAAACGTTTTCAGACTGGAACCTTAGTAGGATTTTCTTTGTTTTTTACTATGATCCTTTTAATAAGCTGGGGGATAGCCTGAAAAGCTTCTATTATTTATTTTTCTATATAATATTATTTTTATCAAATATTAGTTCTGCACAAGAAGGAATAGACTCTTTAGATAAAATTATAAGAGCAACTGAATATTATCAATATTGGAATCCTTACCGTAGGGTAGTTAGAAATCGAGGTGAGGCTCATAGTTTTTTTGGTAAAACATATTACGAAGTCAATTATAATAATGATAATCGAATTAAATCTGTAACAAAATTTGGGAAAGATAAAAAACCAAAAGAAACCTATCATTTTATCTGGTCCCGTTCTGGGATACGATCCGAATATAGAGTAGAGTTTTATACTGATGGTCGAGCATCAAGGCTTGACTCAACCTTATATGCAGATCAACTAAGCTATGTTCGTCCTGGATGGATAGCGCAATTTAGAAGTAGAAGCGATGGACGGCCACGAGAGGTAACTTTCTCCGATCCGTTAGGGATGAAATATTTTTCTTATAATTTCAATTATACTTTTTTAAAAAAAGATAAAAAATTTTCAGAAGTTATTGAATCATCTTATTTTGATTCTGATGGAAAATTTGTTGGAAGACATTTGCTTTATTGGGAAAGAGGTGCATTTTTACGCATGATTCAATATTTTAATTCTGAAAATCAAATTTTTTTAACAAAAGAATATTTACATGATCGTACTCTTGAAGAAACTGTAAGAGTACTTACAAATGAACAAGGTGAAGAAATAGAACGCAAAATAATTCCATATATGCCTCCTGATAAATATGCTTATAAATATGAATGGACTGGTAAAGAGGTTATTGATCGGGGTTTAAAAGATATTGATAATCTAGACCTAGCATATGAATTTGCCATGAGAGCTCAAGAAGCTCTTGAAAAAGCAAATGAAGATTTACGATTAGCAAAAGAAGCTTATAACAAAGCGAATGAAAGAGCAAAAAGGACCAGAGAATTATTAAAACAAGCCGAAATACAAGCAGAAGAAGCTGATAAGTTTAAAATAAAGATGGAAGAAGCAAAAGCAGAAGCTCAAAACGCTATAGATCTAATGTATGATGCAGAGCGAGAGGCTGAGTTAGCTCGATTAGAAGCAGCATCAGCAAAGGCTACCTTAGATGCAATTCAAAAAACTCGTGCTGTTGAAGATTTTGCGAAAGAAGAAAGGAGGGCTGCTAGAAAAGAAGCAAGAAAAGCTAGAAGGTTAGCTAGGAAAGAGGCAAGAGCTGCAAAAGCAGCCTTACAAGATTCACTATTGGGTGTGGAAAGAAAAACATTTTTGACAGTTGCTTATGGTTGGCCATTATTGGTTGAAGAAACCTTGAAAAATAATACTATTGGTGTCCATTATTTGTTTGGCCTTGGAAAAAGAAATATGTTTGAATTTAATGATTGGGATATTGATTTAGGTTTAGAGGTAAATTGGTATGATTTTTATTCAGATGATAACAATCAAAATTTTCAGACCCTTAGTTATTTTGTTTTTTCTCAGGTAGATGTAAGGCCAGGGTGGAAATGGATTCCAACATCTTTAGAAACAAGTATAAAAATTGGTGGGGGCTTAGTCTCCCCTGGATATGGTTTTACGATTGGAGGGTCAACTACTTATAATTTATTGCCTACTTCACTTACAATATCTCTTTTTTCTCAATATAATTGGGTTTCAGGCGTAACTAGTGAAAATATACAAACTTACTGGAATACTATTGGATTACAATTTGGAATAAACTTAGACGATAAAGTAACAGAAATGATTGATGTAGATTTGCCAGATATATTTGATATTTTTTAGAAAAAAAAGCCTCTGATTAGGAGGCTTTTTTATTAACTATATATTTATTGTCTAACAGCTTTAGTCCCTAAAAATGGATAACCAGGTGCATATGAGTTATTTAAAGTATCACTTACTTCACAATATGCATTATAAAGAGCCCTCTCTGTAACTCCACCTGTATCATTCCTAGCAGGATAAAACCATGCACTGTTGCTCAAACTAACATTTTGGGTATCATTACCAGCATCAGACGTTGCTATCCATACCATATTATCGAATGAAGCTTCATCATCATTTAATCCCCACCAATTAGTTGTGTCCATAATAAAGAATCCTGATCCGGTCACTGTAGTACCACTATTATAAGTAGCTTCTCCTGACCAACTTCCATTTGAACTTATAACAAGCTTTTGATATTGAAGATTATTGCTAGTAAGACCTAAGGTATCATTGTCTGATCGTGCTAACCATGTTCCAACATATTGATCTAAAGGTGATGGATTATCGCTAGTGACGGAAATTGGTTCTGATGTAACATTGTCAGCAACTGACTTTGCCATAACATGTGCTGAAGCTGTAGCCACCATCATGCCTTCTTCTCCACCAGTTAATACCATCATACCGCTAGAATTTACTGTGACTGTTGAATTGCTAGAGTACCAGGTTACATTTGTTGTTGTATCTCCATTTTGGTCTAAAGCCCAAAGCTGTGTACTATCACCCCAGCAACCAACGTAATTACCATTAGAAATAGTTAGCTCTTCAATTACTACTTCTTCTCCCGTCCAATAATCTTCGCAGCTATTAAGAATAAGTAGGCCAGATAAGCTAAGTATGTAAAACAATTTTGTATTTTTCATTATTATCTCCATTAATATTTTTATTTTACCAAGTATAAGTAACTGTAGCCGTTACACTGCTTGAGTTTGGTCCTGAGCCTGGTTCTAGACTTTGAAATCCAACAATACGTTGGACAGGGTTTGTGTATAACCCTTCATGAACATATAAATCTAAATTAAAAGCACCATAGTTAAATCCTAATCCAAAAGCTTTTTTAAGATCTTCTCCTGAGCGAATACTATTTGTAGCTCCTCCAGGTTGATTTTCTTTCAATGTCATCATGTAGTTTTTATTTATACCTATACGTGCCTTAGCCCAATTATTTAGTCTCCCCTCTACACCAAATGTGAAGTTTGGTAGATGAAATATTTCAATATTTAGATCTTTTTCACCGTCAACATTTTTGGCAGAAGTGAAAGAGGTGCTAATAGCCAACATAGCAGTGGCATTATCTGATATTTCTATTGTATTGAAAAATCCTAGATTTGCTTGCATTAATGTGAGATCAAATGTTACTGGACTTACATTATCATCAAAGCCGTCATTGCTAGAAGCATAGTGAAAAGATGCTGCCATATTATTAAATATCCAAACATCTATTGCTGTTCGCAAATATAGGTCAGTCTTAAATCGTTCATGTTGATCTGCTGTAGCCCCGTCATCATTAGAATAAGTAGAAACGTGTAGCCCAATATCCATATCATCATTGTTGATACCAACGCTTCCGCTTAATCCCAATTCAGAGGTTTCTTTATTAGAGGAAGATGTATCTGCGCCTGATGATAGCAAACCAAGTCTAAGACCTAAAGACCCTGTTCCCATGTAAATATTTAACATGTCATGATCTACAGCTTCATACCAGCTAAACCCATATTTGATATCATCACCCCAAATTAATTTACCATAAAGAGAGTCGCTATTACCTCCTATACCTGAAACTTGAGCGATGTTATAATCATTCATCAATTGCGGAAAGTATTCAATATTTGAATCATCTCCTGGCCAATATAATGAATTACCACCTAAGGTTTTTATACGTTGGTCACTACCCAACAAAACTGAAAAGAGAGTCAGAAGACTAGTGACTAATTTAATTAGTTTATTCATGATTTTTTCTCCAACCAGTTTATTTTATAGTGATATACCAAGATTAAGAAGAATAGTCTGTGCAGCTCCTGGCTTAAAACCGTATTTATCACCTGTTTGCCAGTATCTTTCATTTAGTACATTGTTAATGTGCAATGATAGATAACTCCCATTAAACAATCCATCCATTTCCAGTCTAAGCATTGCATCGTAAACAGTTGCACTAGGTAGATATTTGCTATTTACATCATCTCCAGTACCCCAAGCGCCATCATCTCCAGCATCTACAGTAACAGATCCATTATTCTCTAGTATGTAAATTTTTTCATAGTGTCTTGAAGCCAGACTAAAGGTTAATGGTCCAGAGTTCCAATTAACTGTTCCACCATAAATTAGTTGCGGCATACCGACTTCTTTTCTATTTCCAAATTTATCAACAAAATTTTTGTGTAATGCTCTTTCACCTTCATCCCACTCATTATTTAAATCAGTATCAACATAATCAACTCCTGCGACTACATCTGCATTGCTATATAGCCACTGGGCTCCTTTGGAGTTTTCTGGCTCTCCCCATAGATTTTTATTTGTACTTAGATTTAAACCTACTTTTAGGTTATCAGTCATGTCCAAATTAAAAGCGAATTCATTTCCAGCATAGTTTGCATCACCGATTGGAATATATCGTCTTCCCTTATAGTCATATCCTGGTGTATTTGCTTTTGTAGGGTCTTCAATACGAAGTGCTTTACCAGTAAATCCAATATTATACCAATTGTATTTAAGATTAAATAAATCATTTTGATATCCAAAACCAAATTCTAAATCACTTGTTTTCTCTAGTTCTAATTCATCATTAGGAGAACCATAACCAAAAAAATATTTTACTCTTGGTTCATTTACAGCCTGACTCCAATTAACAAAGACGTTAAGGTTATCATTCACGTTATAGTTAACACCTAATTTTGGAGAAATATAGGTATAGCTTTTTTCATATTCCCATAGCGTGTATTCTACTGGTATCTCTGGAGTTGCAACTTCGTTTGTGAGAGGATCATTGTCATGATCGTATGTTACTGTTGAATCAGGATTCCAAAACGCAGTGCCAGTCCATGTATTTGAACCTTGTGATGCGTGATTAGAATTCACATCGGCACCCCAATTATTACTACTTGGGACATCTTCAACAACTTTGTAGCTCAGACTTGAAAATTGAATATCGGTCATGATATTAAGACCATCTCCAATAAATGGTAGGTTTGGAACTTTCCAGTTACCACTTGCAAAGCCTGTAAATTGTGGTTTGGTAGTTGTGTAGTCATAGTATAAGTCTCCCTCTCCAAACTTATGTCCATTCCCTCCGATGTAATATGATATTAGGCCATCACTATCAGCAAATGTATTTAATACTTCACCAGCATGACGTGCTACCCAATACCTAAATTCTGCACCAACAGTTACTTTGCTCTGTCCCATAATTTTCATATCTAAATTTGATAATAATCCAGTTTGAAAGTGATCACTGTAGCTACGATACTGCCATTGTCCAGCATTATTGATACCATCGTATGTCATATTCCCATCATCTCCGCGAGGGACGACATAATAACTATCTAAGTTTTCACCATAACCATATCCTTTTGAAGCGAAAACAGTATTTGTAAGGTTTATATTATCGTTTAAAGAAAGGTTATGATGAAGTTCAAGTTGAGGTTTGTGGTAAACGTTATTATCTAAGCTAGCACGGCCATTACCTACGATCCATCCACCTAGTTGACCCCCTCTTGCTGCACCGATAGGTGTACGCATGAATATGACATCTGATAGATTTGTTGCTCTTGCACCTTCTTCTGCAGGGAGTTCATTTTCATCAACATGAGGGTGTCCGTTCCAGTCATATCCATAGGCCGCAAAGTCATCGCCACCAAATCCATAATATGAATAGGCATGATATTGTGGTGCACCATGAAAAATTAATTTGAAAGTGTTGCTTCCTCTATAAAACATGCTTGAAAAATAGTATTGTAAACCCTCGTAGAAGGTGTCCTGTCTCCATCCATTTCCAGTGAGGTAGTTTAGTCTAAAAATATATGCTCGATTTTTATCGATTAATCCAGAGTTATAATTAAAACCATATTTTCTAATTCCGTATTGACCATAGGTAAGGGCTAATTCCGTACTTTCTTGTGCTGGTGCGTCTTTTGTGACTACATTGATTGATCCGCCTAAAGCACCAGACCCATACATTGATGATCCTACGCCTCTTTGGACTTGTACTGATTGGGATGCTGCAGGTAGAGAGCCCCAGTTTGACCAATATACTTTTTTAGATTCTGGGTCATTTACAGGAACATTATTTATCATAACTGCGATACGCTGTTCATCAAAACCTCTAATTGTAACCTTGGAGTCTCCCATACCGCTACCACCATCACTAGTGACGTATACACCAGGTGTATTAGCAAAAAGATGAGGGACATCCTGAACCGTAAAATTATTCTTTATATGTTCTTCCCCAATAGTTGTAAAGGCAACAGGAGTTTCTCTTTCAACGGCAAAATTTCCTGCTACTGTTACAGCAGACAGTTGAAGAGCAGTTTTATTTAATTGAAAATTCATTGTTCCTGAAGCAATGAGAGTTTGTGATTTATATCCAATCATTGATGCAGTTATAGTTTCGCCTTCCATAACATTATTGATTGTAAATGATCCGTTACTATTTGTAGCAGCTCCATTATTGGTTCCGTTTACAACAAGATTTGATCCTGGTAGAAATTCTCCAGTTGACGCATCTTTAACTGTCCCCATTATAGTGCCTTGTGCAAATAAAGATGTAGCAATAGACAATATAAAAAGGATAGTAAGATCTCGTATGAAACAATTCATTTGTTATCTCCTTAGTTTTTTTTACAGGACTATTAAAATTAGTTAATTATATTAATTAAAGTAATTTTTATATCAAATGATATATGTTAATAGAAAGTAATCTGGATTGAAGATTCGTTATTTTATAATAAGAAAAGATCATGTATAGTTTATAAAAAGTCCTCAATTGAGGACTTTTTATAAACTACATTTTTATGAAGGATTTAATTAAAAATTAATTCCTAAAGATAGATTGATTCTTCTGCCTAAACCATAGAATACTTCTACTCCCTCCGCAGAGCCATCACCTCCATCTAAGGCAGTATTTACATATTCTGTATCTAATAGATTTAGTGCATGAAAACCTACGGACATGTTATATCCCATAAGGTCTAGACTATATGTTGTATGTATATCCATAATTGTTGCTGCGTCTGCTTTGTAAGAATCTCCACCATCTGCGCTTGTTCTATCGGCTGGATCAAAATCTGCATACATATTATTAAAGTATTTGACTACAGGATAAACAACTAATCCATCAATAGGTCTTGCATCTAACCCAAGACTTAATTGAGTTTGAGGGGCACCACCAACGTGCACTCCTTTTGTGTAGATGCTGATTGTTTCTGATTCTCCACCTCGATTATAATCATCAAATACAGTAACATTTTCAATATCACTATTCCAAGTCCAATTGCCAATTGATAGACTTGTATTGATTGATAACATTTTCATTAAGCCCATTTTAAAATCTAGTTCAACACCAGAATGTTTAGCATCAATACCTTCAATATTGAAAATAGAATTCCCAGAGGATTTAATTAATGATTTATCCATCCAGTCTGTATTATAGTAATTAAAGTTCGCGCGAATATTTCCAGTGTTATACCCAACTCCAAATTCCATGGATTGAACTTTTTCAGGATTTGCCTTTGGGTTTACATCATTTACATAGTTTAGAAATACACTATTGAACTTTGGAGCTGTTTGCAGTCTACCAAAATTTGCGAATACATTTAAATTATCTGAAACATTATAATTTGCTCCAACTTTATATGCATGCCCATCAAAAGCTGCTTTAGCAGACATTGCTTGCGTTTGTGTATAGTTATGTCTGTCTTCGCGTTGATAAATTGTTGATGATCTAGCAAGACTTAGAACAGTTGATAATTGATTTGTGGAGTATTCTAATTGGCTTGAATAGCCGAGCCATTTTACATATCCGATGTTGTGGTAGGCGATTTGATCACCAACACGTTTCATTTTACTATCATTATCTGTATCGTTTACGTTCCCATATAGATCAATAAAATAGTCTCCACCTAGTAAGTTCAATACTTGACGATAGTGTTCACCAGTATAGCTTCTAGCATCTAATGCAAAAGTCCCTTTTAAATTATCACTAAAATCATGTGTAAGAGTTGAAATAGATCCGTACCAGTCATGATGGTTTACAGATCCACGAATAATTGCTTTAGAACGTATTTCATCATCGCTGTAAGTACGATCATAGGGTCTCCCATAATTCCACTGTAGAGTCGCATATTGAGATGATAATGTATCTGTACCCATCCACGTATGGCTACCATAGCCAACTAATGTTGTATCATCACCATCAATATCATAAATCGGATTATGCATAGCATCATCAACATAGGTATTATAATCAATAAAGCCGTCCCAATCATATTGGCCTGGTACTTCTGAATCAGGGTCAGGATTTATATATCTAACACTAGCTTCAGAGTAAAAATTAACTAATGTTGTATCATTACCAACAATATGAAGAGAATCATCTGCATATAAACCTGTTCCTCGAGAATTAAGCGGTCCTGTACCTCCACCACGACCAGTTGAATAATATAGAACATTACTGATAGTTGTTTTATCATTTACATCGTATTTGAAGTTCAAACCATAAACAGGTTTATGGTAATAATTTGTACGATTATTAATCATCCATTTATCACCACCAATTTCTTTTCTTGTGTGTAATACATTCCCGAATAAAGCAGACCCTACTGCATCAAGAGAACTTTGGCCAGTTTTTATTTTTTGCGCATTTGCTTCAGAAACATAGCCCCAACCACTTCCACTTCCATCATAGGAACCATTGTATCCAGAATTAGTTCTTAAATCTCCTCCATGCACGTCATTCCAGGTTTCAAAAGGGTGATTATTGTCCCCGTCTCTTTGGCCATGTTGTTGCGGAGCTCCTAAGACATAAACATCTAAAAGACTATTTTTAAATGTTTTTGATGCTGTTAAAAAATAGGCATACGCATCAGTCCATGTCCCATATGCATAACCAGAACCTGTTTTTCTTTGTAATAGTGCTGATAAAGCAAATCCAGAATTAGAAAGACCTGTGTGATAGGTTAAAGTGCTTTTTTGAAAATTATATGATCCAGTTTCTTGTTTAAAGCTTCCACCTGATTCTTGTTCTGCGGCACTTGTTCTAACATTTATCGTTCCACCTACTGAACCAATTGCAAGATTACTTGCTCCAAGTCCCCTTTGAATCTGGATTGAGGAAGTTACATCACTCATCCCATCCCAGTTTGACCAGTAAACCCATCCATTTTCCATATCATTGACAGGGACACCATTTATTAGAATAGCTGTATTTCTTTGATCAAATCCACGAACGTAAAGATATGAATCTCCAGCACCTCCACCACCATTGGTTGCGTATACTCCTGGTGTTTCATTCATTACCATTGTTAAATCTTGTGAAGCAACCCTTAATTGAAGCTCTTCCTCATTAAGATCAGTAAATGCTACGGGTGTTTTTCTGTAGGTTGCTTTGTTAGCAACAACATCAAGAGCAGACATCTCTAATGCGGATGCAGAAAGTTTAAAGTTTACAGTTGATGCAGCACTCATTGATACATCTGAATATCCTATCATAGATGCTGTTAATGTGGCTCCGCTTGGTACATTATTTATTTTAAATGAGCCATTTACATCTGCAGCAGATCCTTTTTCTGTACCATTTACAACAACATTAGCTCCTGGAAGAGCCGATCCCGTTGAAGCGTCAGTTACAGTACCAGAAACAGTCATCTGAGCAACCGAAAATGATGAAAGTAAAAAGAAAAGCAATGCAGCCATATATTGCTGATAACGATTCATGTGTTTCTCCTTAGTATTATTTGGAAAGATTATTTAAATGTTATAGTCAATATTAATAATATTAAGTCTTAAAAGCATAATAAGTATTTAATCTTAATATTTGAATTAATTTTCACAAAAAAATTAAAAATAGTTTGTTAGAATTTTATTTGTTATTTTTATTTATTTGAAAAAATATTAATTGTTTTTTGAAACTTTATTGGTTTTGTGCAATTAGATGAATTATTATTTATGGAGTTTACATATTTAGATACTGGATAAAATTTGATTTTAGGTTTGTGATTTTGAAGTTTTGTTAAAAGATTTGATATATTAGTATTTTTATAGTCCAACCAGTTTTTAATATTGTTTTTTGAAAGAATGGCTGGCATCCTATTATGTATTGGAGAAATATTATTTTTAGAAGACGTAGTAATAACGGTATAAGAATATATACTTTTAGAATTAGGTTTTTGTCGTTTTGTCCATAACCCAGCGATAGGAAGAATATGTTTCTTTTGGTGGTAAAGGTAATAAGGTTGGGACGTTGTTCTATCCCATTCATAATAACCATCGACTAATACTATACATCTGTTGGTGTACATTAAATTATTAAATGAAGGTTTTTCCATAATCGTTTCTAATCGAGCATTAATCATTTTAGATCCTATTGATAAATCTTTTGACCAGTTTGGTATTAATCCCCATTTCATCATTTTAATTTTTCTTTTATTATTGTACTTAATTAAAATAGGAGAAAATTGTGTGGGTGCTATATTATAGTTTGGTATATGATTATTTGCTTCACATTCTTCAATGTCCATTTCACGAATAATCGAAGCAATATCTTTTGTTAAGGTTTTTCGGCCACACATAAATTTATTTTAAAGAAAAATATCTTTTGACATAGCAAGAAGATGGGGAACTTTGATAGATAAAATCCAATAATTAAAATATATAATAATCATGAATAAACTTGTATTACTTAGACACGGCCAAAGTACCTGGAACTTGGAAAATAAATTTACAGGGTGGACAGATGTTCCACTAACACTGAAAGGTAAAGCAGAAGCAAAAGATGCAGGGAGGATTTTAAAAGATGAAAAATTCATTTTTGATACTATCCATACATCTCTTTTAAAGCGAGCTAATCATACCATGGAAATTTGTCTTGAAGAGATGGGGCAGGCACCAGTACCGATAAACTATAGCTGGCAGTTAAATGAAAGACATTATGGAACTTTACAGGGTTTAAATAAAGCTGATACAGCAAAAAAATATGGTGATGATCAAGTGCATATTTGGCGTAGGAGTTATACCACTCCACCACCAGTATTAGATTATGATGATAAACGTCATCCAAGATTTGACGAAAGATACGCACATATAGATCCATCTCAATTGCCAATTGCTGAATGTCTTAGAGATACTGTAGATCGATTTTTACCTTATTGGCATGATGCTATTAAACCTGATATAGAATCTGGTAAAAAAGTGCTTATTGTAGCTCATGGTAATTCATTAAGAGCATTAGTAAAATATCTTGATAAAATATCAGATGAAGAAATCCTGGGATTAAATATTCCAACAGGAATTCCTCTTATTTATGAGTTAGATGATAAATTAAATCCTATAAATAGTTATTATTTAGGCGATCAAGATGAAATAAAGAAAAAAGCAGCAGAGGTTGCGGCTCAAGGTAGTTCAAAAAAATAATTTTATTTAAATATTCGGTTTAGTTCACCAGAAAGGCGAACACCACCTTGTAATAGTCTCTTTTCTAAAAGATTTTTATGCTCATAAAAATAATCCCATTTTAAATTGTCTCCTGAATAATTATAGCATTGAGCACGAAGGTCTCTTGACTCATTAATGTACACTAATATATTGTCACCCTGCCACTTTCTAATTTTTCCACGGTCTTCATTAAGTAAAAGATAATCTGCATATTCAGAGTAACTTAATTTTTGAAAATCAATTAATTTCGAATCCCAAATACTGTGTAGGTTTGCTGATTCATTAAACCATTTTATCCTTACACTATTCCCGCCTCTGTCTGTACCATTACCTACATGTAGAGGTTGATGTAAATCTCCTATAAGATGAACAAGAAATTTTAATGCTATTTGTTTTTCTTTTTTTTCAACATTTTTATTTTTCAGTAAAGAAATAAATTCATTTATTTTTTCTACTGCTTTTCCAGAGTGTTTTCCAGTTTCATATTCTTCCCCATCTGGGATGGTACACCAATGCCAGTCATTTGCTTTTTTCCATTCAGGATCTGATTTTATTTCATCTGCCCAGTTACTCATTCTAGAAAGGTCGTGATGGCCCATAAGTTTTTTTATTTGTGTTTTTGCATTTTTTGTTAAATAAGTTTCTGCAACTTTCCCTACGATGCGGTGCCCTGTTTTACCCCAACCGAATACAGTGTGAGAGATTATTAGAATACTAATTAGTACTTTAAAGATGAGTTTCATTGCCTTAAGATATGTCTAATATTCCTTAATTTGCCATCAATATTAGGGTGTGGTATAATAATAATATTTCACATATTAATGGATAAACATTGATATTCTCAAAAGGTAGAACTTTAATATTTATTAAAATGTAGATCCTTTAACAATGAATAAGGCCTGCATACTTTTTAAGGTATTATCATAACCGTACGTACAACTTTTTTTCTATAAATTCATCCATTTGCGTATTAGGATACCAATCAAGATATTCAGACCGATATTTATAAAATCATATTAGCAATACGTGGGGATCATTTTTTCTATTATCACATGTAATGAAGAAGAAAAGACTTGTGAAAAATAGTTTATAAATTTCCTTCACTTAATCAATATCAACGTATGCTAGAATCATTCTAGGGTATTTATCTGTTGCAATTAGAAAACCAGATTCTCCGTATCGAACAATCCCTTCCCAATTTCTTGATTTTCCATCTTCTAAAATAAGATTAATAGGTTTTTTATTTGAAAGCGTTATCTTATCATCCTTGATTATAAATTCAATTAATCTTTCCACTGTTTGATCATTATTAATATTTGTTGATTCATTAAAAAGTAATTTATCTATACCAGGACTTAATTTTGTTTTATCTCCAGGCCAATAATAATTAATTGACCAAAATTTATTATTTTTAAGTTTGGTTCCATCTGTGATTCTATATTCAATATGGGGTGCTTGAATCTTTTTTGAAACGAAATCATTATGTCTTATAAGAATTTGAAAAGGGTTTTCTCGCAGGTTTATTCCATTACTTTCATACAAAATTAGTGCATTATTATTATCAACAATGATACTTTCAAAACTTAAGTTGTCAATTTGGATTGGAGTTTGAATTTTTTTTATATTTTTGACATTTATATTGATTTCATATGACTTTGGATTGATAGTACCCCAGACAAGGTATCCTTCCATGGTTTCATTATTCTCTGCTTCAATAGTTAAGTAAACTCTATTTTTATTAAATGCAATAGCTTCAAAGCCATCAAAACCTGGAATTGTTTTTGAAAAATCTGGTGTACTTAGTTTGGTTTTTATTGGTGAGAGAGTTTTAGAATATTTTATATTAATAACTTCTTGAATTTCTTTTTTTGTTAGTTTAAAAAGGTACCCACCTAAGTTTTCAGGAAGAAAAAAGAGATTATCTTTATACCAGTCCATCCCTGAAATTTCTTGTTTAGGATCTGTAATTAAGCCTTTGAGCTTTATTTCTTGGATTGGGACGGATTTTGCATAGATTATTGACAGGGAACAAATTAGAATTTTAGAAATATTTTTATACATTATTTATCAAATGTTTCGCAAAGTTTTTTTAAAAATTCAAAGGAATATATTCCATCTTTATGACCGTCTTTCCAAAATGGCCTAATTGCATAATGACCGATTGGTTGGATTCCTGTTATTTGGTAACTTGATTTTTCCATTTTTTGTGGTGCCCCTTTATAGACATTCCCAAAAACATCAGTTTCTCCAGAACAGTGTGCGCATGGGCAATTATCCCTCATAGGTTTTAATGGAAGAGCATTTTCAGTTTTATTCTTCCATTGAATAAGTAACAGATCATTTAAAATTTCATAGTGAATTATTATATCAGGCATTATTTTAAATAGAGCAATTTTTTGGATTGTATTGATGAATTTGTTTGCAGCGTTAAAAAGTAGATCCCACTAGCAATATTTTGTGGCTCCCATTGAAGAGTATGCAAACCAGGCTCTAATGGGCCTTGAAAAAGAGTCTTGATTTGTTCCCCTTTTGCATTATAAATAGAGGCAGAGAAAACTTTTAATTCATTTTGACAAGCAAATTGAATAGTTGTCCTAGGGTTAAATGGATTTGGATATGCGTGGTGTAGCTTAAAATAGGCTGGTTGTATTATTTTAGATTTTTTGATATTTA
>MDTB01024201.1_pt1 | contig 24258 bp, 21 predicted proteins | sample 811161 | NCBI WGS metagenome assembly MDTB01 (sample SAMN05326650, study PRJNA326480) | marine metagenome | isolation source: seawater | place: Mediterranean Sea | collected 2009
CGATATGGATAATCTCTGGGCTGATTTGCCTGATGAACTTGGCCACTTTGCTAGCAGGGAAAAGGGCAAGACGAATTTCTGGATAGGTTGGGCAAGGGATCGTCCGAAAGCCTTCTGGCGTCAGCATAGTCACATCATGACCTTTGGCGATAAGCTCATCTCGGGTATGCGTCAGCGTTCTGACAACGCCGTTCACTTGCGGGTACCATGCATCTGTGACAATCAGAATTTTCTTGTTTTTGTGAATGCTATCACTCATGCTGCTTTGCCTGATGACACCCTCATTTGACTTGGTGTCATCATGATGTTGTCTTCTGTTTGCAAGCCATGAGTGCCCCATTGCAGCACTTCAAGCCGACCGTCTCTATGTTCGACAAAGGCGGTTAAGCTCTCAACCCAGTCACCTGCATTGGCGTAAATAATATCATCCATCTGCTTTAATTCGGCTTTATGAATATGGCCGCAGACAACACCATGACACTCTCTACGCTTTGTCTCTTTAACCATCACTGTTTCAAAAGCAGACATAAAAGAGACGGCTAATTTGACCTTATGTTTGAGATATTGTGATAATGACCAATAGGGTAATTTGAACATCCGCCTGATCCTGTTCAGCCATTTATTCATATTAAGCAATGTCGAGTAAGCAAAATCGCCAAGATAGGCTAACCATCTGGCATATTTGATGACATGGTCAAACAAATCACCATGCACCACCCATAGCCGCATCCCTGTAACCGTTTCATGAATATCGGTATCTTTTATGGCAATCTCGCCAAACATATTGCCGATAAATTGTCTGGCCGCTTCGTCATGATTGCCGGGGATATAGATAACTTTGGTTCCATGTCGGGCTTTTCTCAGTATTTTTTGAATGACATCATTATGCGGTTGTGGCCAGTACCATTTCCTTTTCAGCCGCCAGCCATCAATGATATCACCAACTAAGTAAAGCGTATCTGATCGTGTGTGTTTCAAAAAATCGAGCAGGGCTTCATGCTGAGCGCCAGGCGTTCCCAGATGCGTGTCTGATATAAAGACAGTGCGGTAATCATGAATTTCTCTTTCATGACGGTCAAGATAAGCAAATTGGTCTGTTGGTTTTTGTTTTTCTTTTGAGGTATCGGAGGTCTCAAATTTCACTTGGCATCTCTATCTTCATCAAAAAACATAATATATTCGCGTATTGTGACAAAGAGATGACATTTAGGTTATGCCTTCGTGTCAATTTGCAATGTTGGTCAGCCAAAAAAAAGGCGGCATAGCAATGGTGTATCTGAATTAAAATGATTTTGTCATAATTCTGAAATAAACTTCACATACACAACATTTGCTACTACATATTTGAGGTGTTTATGGATCATATATCTATTGAGGATAGACTGATCACCCCCCGCGTATTAATCGCGGATGATGAGCGTAATCAGCAACAGTTATTGACATATAACTTAGAGAAAGCCGGGTTTTCAGTCATACAAGCAAATGATGGTCAAAAAGCCTTAGACTTAGCTGAAGAAACTATCCCTGATATTATTATTCTTGATTGGATGATGCCAAATATGTCAGGCATTGATGTGTGCCGATCTTTGCGGGGGATTGCAGAAACCAGACAAATTCCTGTCATTATGCTCAGTGCAAGAGGTGAGGAAGGCGATAGAACTCTAGGTCTGGATGTGGGTGCAGATGATTATATCACCAAGCCATTTTCGCCAAAAGAGGTCATTGCCCGCATCCGTGCTGTGCTGAGGCGTTCACGGCCAATGCTGATGAATGATGTCATTGCGTTTGCTGATCTCAAGCTCTACCCTCGCAAGAAAATTGTCGAGCGCAATGGTCAAGCGGTCCATCTAGGGCCTAAAGAGTTTGATATTCTAGCCCTTCTCATGGAGCGCCCTGGACAGGTGTTCAGCCGAACCCAGTTATTAGATCATGTCTGGGGGCATGGAATATATATCGAAGATCGAACCATAGATGTCCATTTCAGCAGATTGAGAAAAGCGCTTAATGGACATCAGGACGGCAATAATCATTCGGATATAATCCGCACCGTTCGGGGCAGTGGCTATGCGTTGCGGATGCCCGAATAATGTGAAACTGGCACGCGCTATTAAGCCATTGATGGGTCAGGCCAACCTGATGTCCTCACAGCGCTTATATGATGGTGTTTTGATTAGCTTTGCTAAGCGATACGTGCTGTTGCAACGCTATGTTTGTGCAGTTTATCCATTTTTGGCGAAAATCCGCACCCTGGCCGGTCAGGTGCGGTGATCCTGCCGTTTTGCGAAAGCGTGATATCTGGCGCCGAAAAATCGTCTTCAAAGAACCTGCTGCTGGGGAAAATATCGCACGGATAGCCAACATTATCTTTCGTCGCCAATGCCATTGAAGGCGCTTGGCCAACGGCTGATTCCAGCATTCCGCCAACCCAAACAGGAACATCATTTTGCTGACACAGATCATGGATCGCAATCGCGTTGGTTAGCCCGCCGACCCGACTTGTTTTAATATTGATCCATTGGCAGGCCTTAATCTGGATAGCTTTTGCCGCCCGCTGCGCCGATGTGATGCTTTCATCAAGACAAATGGGTGTTTGCAATGCTTTTTGTAGTTCCGCATGATCAATAAGATCATCATAGGCCAAAGGCTGCTCAATCATTTTGAGATTAAAGTGATCAAGCCTCTGGAACATATCCATATCGTCCAGCGTGAAGCCGCTATTACAATCAATATGCATAACTAAATCGGGATAGGTGTTTCGCACTTTTTCAATCATATCGGGGGTGCATTGCCGATTGAATTTCAGCTTTACGCGCGGAAAACCTTGATCTATGGCTTCCGCTATTCGATCAATCAAGGCATCGGTGCTTGCCAGCACAGGGATATCTGCGCCAACCATTATAGATGGGTTCGTGCCGCCGATCAGCGACCAAAGCGGCTCCTCAAGGGTCTTGGCATAGGCATCCCAAACGGCTGTCTCAAAGGCGGATTTTGTGAACTCATGGCCCTTTAATCCCTCAAACAGGCCTGCGATATTGTCTGGTGATGAAATAGTTCTGCCAATAAGCCGAGGCGCCAAAACATCATGAGCAACATGAAACGCCCCTTTGGTATATTCGGTATTATAAAGCGGCAAAGGCGCCGGCGCACATTCTCCCCAGCCTTGGGCTTCATCAAACTTCAGGTTAACAAAAAGACTTTCAATCATGTCTTGTGAGCCATAGGCCGTCACCCATGGTTCCAGCATTGGCATCTGAACATGATAAAGATTGATTTCCCTTACAATCATCTAATGAGCCTTCTCACATTTTCCAGTTTCTAATTTGCTATCTTAAATATTGGCAAGGTTAACGGTAACACCTTCATCGAAAAACCGCTTTGCAGCCTCAGCCATGGCCAGTGCCATGACGCCGTCCTCTAATGGTGCCAGCATATCAGAACTCTGGTCAAGCGCATCAATAGACGCTCTTAAGGGTGTTGCAAATATTGCACCGCAGATAGTAAATAATAGCACTTTTCAGCATCGCAAGCATGGTTTACGTTCACATATATCGTTGAGTCGTGAGAACGTCTTACGCCAAAAAATCAGCGACCGCATTTTAAGCGTTAACCATAGTTGAATGAACATGAGTTTAAATATATCCATTGCCGCGGCGCTCTTCCCGGCTATTCCATTGGTGATAGTGGCGTTTAACTTTCGCTACACAAGCTTGGCAAGTTTGATGCGGTCTATCGCTCAGCATATAGAAAATGTTGATGACCATAGCCAGGCTTTAGCAATTTTAATTAATGAGTTAAAGGTTCTAAGAAAGAGAATGGAGGTCATAAAAATGGCTCTGTTCCTGGCCGGGGTATCCTTTATCCTTAACACAATGGTGTTGCTCGCCGGACAATATGATGAGGTCATTCTAGGATCATATCCGCAAGTCTTATCGCTATTTACATTAATCGTCAGTATGGGGTGCTTTTGTTACGAAACCTTTTTATCCACGAAAGCATTAAATCTTCACATCTCTCGGATTACTCTGCCGCATGCGAGGGCGTTTTTCTCAAAATAGAGGGTTTGGCAACCGCCTCGTGATAATTAGTGGAAGGATCAGTCGGGTGATCAGCCAAATACGCTATCAGCAATATTCTCACGCTAATCGGTAGAGCAGATGTGCCAAGATTGGGTCAAGACTGGTCAGGGTTTAAATTAGCCTTAAATTAGATTTTATTGATATAGTATTCAGGCAGAGAACGATATTTATGCATAGTTTCAAGCTAGCCCCACAGGAGAACATATTTTTTGAACGAGCATGTGGAGAGCTAAGCCTTGCCTTTGAAAACCATGACGTGAAGCGGTTTTATCAATCTGGTTCAGCCAAGGCGTTCATTCCAAAATCATATAGTCAAGCGATTGAGGTTTTACTGGCAAATACATCTGGCGGTCTGACCGATGGCGATAGGATGAGTTATGAGATTAAGGCTGATCAAAATAGCTATGTTACCTTGACGACACAAGCAGCAGAGCGTGTGTATCGGGCGTTAGGGGATGGTGTCGCCCACGCGCATATTAAGCTGTCAGCGACTAATGAAAGTTGGCTTGTTTGGGTGCCACATGAAACCATTCTTTATAACCAATGTCAGTTCATGCGGCATATTGATATCAATTTAGATGCCAGCAGCACGGTTGTTATTGGTGAGATGCTTGTTTTTGGACGCAAGGAAAGTGGCGAGGTGTTGACCGCAGGCCATGTTCAAGATCGCTGGCATATCTGGCAAGATGACAAACTGATCCATTCAGAAGCATTCCGTATAACTGACCCTGTCAGAGAACAACTAGATCATTTTGCCCGCGCAGATACTAATGTCATGGCAACGCTCATAATCGTCTGCCCCGATGATCTATCAGCATTGGTTAAAGATATTCAGCACATGCATAAAGACGAAGCATCATGGATAGAAGTATCGGCATGGATGAATAAATTGGTTGTCCGAATTATCGCGCCTGACCTTTATTCCATCAAACCTGCCATAGCCCGAATACTGGAGCGCATGACCGCATCGTCTTTGCCAAGAACCTGGATGATTTAAGAAGACTAGGGAAGAAGACTAGGGAAGGAGACTAGGGGATGAAACTTTCACCAAGAGAAAAAGATAAATTACTTCTTTCCCTTGCTGCCATGGTCGCCAGATCAAGAAAACAGCGTGGGGTGAAGCTGAATTATCCGGAAGCCATAGCGCTAATCTCTGATTTTGTTATTGAAGGTGCCCGTGATGGCAGAACCGTCGCTGATCTGATGGAAGCAGGGGCGCATGTTGTAACGCAAGCTGACTGCATGGCGGGTGTCGCGGATATGATCCATGATGTTCAGGTAGAAGCCACATTCCCGGATGGAACAAAGCTGGTGACGGTTCATCATCCCATAAGACAGGAGAAGTCAAAATGACATCAAAAAAATTAATACCCAATAAATTAGTACCGGGCGAAATGATTGTTGAAGATGGCGAGCATATCCTTAATGCTAACGGTAAGGCAATAGAAATAGAGGTTGCGAATACAGGTGATAGACCTGTTCAGGTCGGCAGTCATTATCATTTTTTTGAGGTCAATACCGCCCTGTCATTTGATCGCGGTGTCACCAAAGGGATGCGGCTTGATATTGCCGCCGGTACGGCTGTTCGGTTTGAGCCCGGCCAGAAAAGATCGGTCAGGCTTATTTCATATTCAGGCCATAGGCAGGTGTTTGGATTTAATCAAAACATCATGGGGGACGTTTAATGGCGACGCCAATCTCAAGAAAAGCCTATGCCGATATGTATGGCCCAACCACTGGTGACAAAGTCAGGCTGGCAGATACAGAATTGTTTATTGAAGTCGAATATGATCTGACCACTTATGGTGATGAAGTCAAGTTTGGTGGCGGCAAAGTGATCCGTGATGGGATGGGGCAGTCGCAACTAACACGTCACGAAGGCGCGGTAGATACGGTTATCACCAATGCCTGTATTGTTGATGTAAATGGAATATATAAAGCCGATATCGGCATAAAAGACGGTGTCATTCAGGCGATAGGAAAGGCTGGAAATCCTGATACGCAACCGCAGGTCACGATTGTTATTGGGGCTGGAACGGAGATTATTGCTGGCGAAAAACATATCGTTACTGCTGGCGGTTTTGACAGTCATATTCATTTTATCTGCCCGCAACAAATTGATGATGCGCTGCATTCGGGGCTGACGACTATGCTGGGCGGCGGCACAGGGCCAGCGCATGGCACGCTTGCCACGACCTGTACACCTGGATCATGGCATATAGAAAAGATGCTGCAATCAGCTGATGCCTTTCCGATGAATTTGGCATTTGCAGGAAAGGGTAATGCCAGCCTGCCTGCGGCACTGGAAGAACAGGTCAATGCTGGTGCTGCCGCACTCAAACTCCATGAAGATTGGGGGACAACGCCTGCTGCCATTGATTGCTGTCTAGGGGTTGCTGATGCGATGGATGTTCAGGTCATGATCCATACCGATACGCTTAACGAAAGCGGGTATGTTGATAATACCATAGCAGCGATGAAAGGCCGTGTTATTCATGCCTTTCATACCGAGGGTGCTGGTGGCGGGCATGCGCCTGATATCATCAAGCTATGCGGGGTTGAGCATGTCATTCCTTCCTCAACAAATCCAACAATGCCCTATACGGTTAACACTCTGGAAGAGCATTTGGATATGTTAATGGTATGCCATCATCTTGATAAATCTATCCCTGAAGATGTGGCTTTTGCCGAAAGCCGTATCAGAAAAGAAACCATAGCGGCAGAAGATATCCTTCATGATATGGGGGCGTTTTCTATCATTGCGTCGGACAGTCAAGCGATGGGACGGGTTGGTGAGGTCATCATTCGCACATGGCAGACTGCCCATAAAATGAAACTACAACGCGGCAGACTAGCAGAAGAAACAGGTGATAACGACAATATCAGGGTCAAGCGGTATCTGGCGAAATACACAATTAACCCAGCGATCTGTCATGGCATATCCAGCCATATCGGTTCTATTGAGGTTGGCAAGCGCGCCGATTTAGTGGTATGGCACCCGGCCTTTTTCGGAGTTAAGCCAGAAATGGTCTTATTGGGAGGGAGCATTGCTGTCGCCCAGATGGGTGATCCAAATGCCTCTATTCCAACCCCGCAGCCAGTGCATACAAGGCCGATGTTTGCGGCTTATGGCGGGGCGCTTACAGCGACCTCTGTGTCTTTTGTTAGCGGCGCTGCGCAAGATGCCGGAATTGGAAAAACATATGGTCTCAAGAAACCGACTTTGCCCGTAGCCTCGACAAGGAATATAGCCAAGGCGAGCATGGTGCATAATGACGTTTTGCCAGTAATTGAAGTTGATCCTGAAACCTATGAAGTGCGTGCTGATGGCGAATTGCTGACCTGCAAGCCAGCCGAAATTTTGCCGATGGCACAGCGCTATTTTCTCTATTGATTGAAAGGGAGGGTATCTTATGCGCGTTTCTCAAACCGTGACAACACTTGCCCCTGATGCGCATTGCGATGATGGCGTCAGCTTATCTTATGAGGCAAGATTTCTGCGCCGGAAAAAGCTAACCAGCGATAAGGGCGAGGCATTTTTAGTTGAATTAGCGGAAACACAATCGGTTAACTCAGGTGATGCTTTTGTGCTTGATGATGGGCGGCTGATTGCTGTGAAACCGGAGGTTGAGGCTCTTGTTGCGGTCAGGCATCATAATTTGTCTAGAATGGCATGGCATATTGGCAATCGCCATACCCCGTGCCAGTTTGGTGATGATGTTCTGCTCGTTCAGCGCGATAAAGTGCTTGAGAACATGCTGATCACTCTTGATGCTATGCTTACGCCTGTCGATGCGCCATTTACTCCCGAAGGTGGGGCTTATGGGCATGGCCGTACTCTTAATCATTCTCACGGTGAAACGCATGGTGAGACTCACGGTGAGAATCACGGTCACTCCCACAGTCATTCCCATAGTTAAGGATATTTATGACTAACTATCAAGATACCGCCGCCATGTTGCAATCCTGGTTCTCGCCAGCGTTTCCCGTTGGCGGCTTCAATTATTCGCACGGGCTTGAAACGGCTATTCAGACAGGTCTTGTGACAGATCAAAACAGCCTTTTTGACTGGATTTCAGGGGTTCTTAAAAATGGATCAGGTCGAAATGATGCGCTGTTTGTAAAAGCTGCGTATCGTGGCGAAGAATGCAATATGTTTTGCTTGAGTCTGGCCTCAAGTAAGGAAAGATATATGGAAACCCTTGAGCTGGGGTCAGCCTTCACCAAGACCGTCAATAGCAGCTTTGGTCTAGCCTTGGAGGAAAATCTGGCCTATCCAGTTGCAGTTGGCTTGGCGGCGGCTTCGATTAAACTTGATCTACGGCTTACCATCCAAAGCTTTTTGCAAAGCTTTGCCAGTAATCTGATATCGGTTGCTGTTCGGCATATTCCTCTTGGTCAAACCGCAGGACAATCCTGTCTTGCTAAGCTTTTGCCAATCATGAAAATGCTGACAGATGAGATTATGGCATCAAGTCTTCATGATATTGGCGGTTCTGCTGTCGTCTCTGATCTGGTGTCTATGCGCCATGAATATGATGAAATGAGGATATATCGGACATGACGGCACGATTGCAACATGGGCCTTTGCGCGTTGGTATTGGGGGGCCAGTGGGCGCTGGCAAGACCAGCCTGACCGAAGCACTGTGCCGCGCTTTGGCTCACCGTCTTTCGATGGCGGTGATCACTAATGATATTTATACAAGAGAAGACGCGGATTATCTGGTCAGGGCGCAAGCCTTAACCCAAGACCGCATCAGAGGTGTTGAGACGGGCGGCTGCCCGCATACGGCTATCAGAGAAGATGCCTCAATTAACCTGGCAATGGTTGAGGAGCTGAAAGAGACATTTCCAGACCTTGATCTCATTCTCATTGAATCGGGCGGGGATAATCTTGCGGCTAATTTTAGCCCTGAACTGGCTGACCTGACTATATATATGATTGATGTGGCTATGGGTGCTGATATTCCGCGCAAGAAAGGGCCTGCATTGATGCGGTCGGATTTGCTTGTGGTCAATAAGGTTGAACTGGCGCCATATGTTGATGTTGATCTTGAACAAATGCAAGCTGACACCAAAGCAAACCGTGAAGGGCGGCCATTTGTTTTTGGCTCAATGCGGAAAAATCATGGGGTTGATGCGGTGGTGGAGTTTCTTATCGCCGAAGGCGGCTTGCAGCTAAAGCAAGGCTGAGGGTTATCGCAATTCAGTTGCTGATAATGGTGTGAGAGAATACTCTGGAAATCCAATTATCATTTTTGATGAGACATACGCATGACATCTAAAGCCATATCGCTTGAAGCCAGAATAGCTGAGATACCGAGGCAGAATATTTGTGACGGATTTACAAAAATGACACGCCTGGATCAGCTATCAGAAGACATGGGCATTGAGCTGTGGATGAAGCGTGATGATGAAGCAGGACCAAGTTTTGGCGGCAATAAATCAAGACAGCTGGAATATTATTTTGGCGCGGCAGTTGCTCAAAACGCGGATACAATCTTAATCACTGGTGCCGTTCAATCCAACTTTGTGCGCTTAGCGGCCGCCATTGCCAACCGATTTAAGATGAAGGCGATTGTCCAGCTTGAGGAGAGGGTCAAAGACCCTGATCAGCTTTATCGGTCATCAGGGAATGTCTTGCTCAATCAATTGCTTGGCGCTGAGATTCTTTATTATCCTGATGGTGAGGACGAAGAAGGGGCAGATGCCGTGCTTTATGAACGGGCAAATGCATTGCGCAGGCAGGGCAAAAATCCCTATGTTATTCCCTTATCGGGGAATAAGCCGCCTCTTGGTGCGTTGGGATATGTTCAATGTGCTAAAGAAATTATGGACCAATCCAGCCAAGCCTTTGATCATGTTGTTGTTGGTACAGGGAGCGGGGCGACGCATCTGGGGCTAACCGCAGGAATGAAATATTACTGCCCGTCAGCGCAAGTGACAGGGTCATGTGTGCGCCGCCCTAAAGGTGAACAACAGCAAAGATTATCGCGTCTTGCCAATCAATTTAATGAAATGGTGGAACAGCCAGAATATCTTACCGACAGTGATTTTAATATCTGGGATGGGGCATTTTTGCCGGGCTATGGCAAACTTAGCGATAAAGCGGCGGCGGCACTGATTAAGATGGCCAGAAGCGAGGGATATATTCTTGATCCTGTCTATACAGCAAAATCATTTGCGGCTGTTCTGGGATTGCTGGAGGAAGGATTTATTAACAAGGGCAGTCGGGTTCTATTCGTTCACACTGGTGGCTTGGGTGCATTTTTTTCTTATCAAAATGAGCTTATCTCTTTTTTAGATAGTGGGAGATACAAGCATAAATAATTTGACACATCACCAGTGATAATTAATGATATTTTTAATAATCAGAATTTAATAAAAATGAATACGTTTCTAAATGGGAGTCTAAAATGAGAAATATTTTTAAAGCCAGCCTTGTAGCATTAGCTCTAATATTGAGCACTGTTACCGCAAAGGCACAAGAAGCAGGAGGCACGTTAGCGTTTCTGGTTCAACCAGAGCCGCCAACACTTGCATCATATGTATCAACATCTGGTCCAATTGGGCTGGTTATGCCTAAAGTATATGAAGGTCTGTTTGACTATGACAATGATGGCAAGATGGTACCGATGCTTGCTGAAAGTTTCGAAATGAGTGCTGACGGTAAGATGGTCACATTCAATTTAAGAAAAGGCGTACGCTGGCATGATGGTGAGCCGTTCACTTCGGCTGATGTCAAGTTTACTATTCTGGAAGTGTTGAAAAAAGTTCACCCACGCGGCCCGAACTCTTTCCGCGAAGTTAGCCGAATCGATACTCCAGACGATCATACAGCGATTTTCCATCTCGATAATCCGGCACCTTATATGATGCGGTCATTTTCGGCATATGAATCCCCTATGGTTCCGATGCACCTGCTAGAAGGTCAGGATATCAAGTCTGCGCCATTGGCTAATAATCCTGTTGGCACAGGGCCGTTTAAGTTTGTTGAGTGGAAAAAAGGTCAGTATATCCGTCTTGATAAGAATGAAGATTACTGGCAAGAGGGCTTGCCCTATCTTGACCGGATTGTTGGACGCTTCATTCCTGATGCGTCAACCAGAACTGCTGCCATGGAAAATGGTGAAGTCATGTATGCCGCCTATAATGCTATTCCAAATATTGATGCCGTTCGGCTCAAGGAACGCGATGATATTGGTGTAACAACAGACGGCTATTCCATGATTAACCCGATGGCATTGATTGAGTTCAATACCAAAGAGGGGCCATTTGTTGATCCTGCTATCCGCCGGGCAATCTCTACGGCAATTGATCGCCGCTTTATGATTGATACCATTTTCTTCGGTTATGGAAAGCCTGCGACAAGTGCGTTGAGCAGTAACTATAAAGCAACGAACTTGCATGCTGAAATGCCTAACTATCCTGAAAAGGGTGATGTTGATGCTGCTAATGCCATGCTCGATGCCGCCGGCTACGCGAGAGATGGTGATGGTGTCCGCATGCGCGCGGTACTTGATATTATTCCTTATGGTGAAGATTGGCGCCGGGCAGGAGAATATCTGAAGCAGGCCATGGGCGATATCGGAATTGAGATTGAGTTAAGATACGAAGACGTTCCAACCTGGTTGAAGCGTGTCTATCATAACTATGATTTCGAAATGAATGTGAACTACTTCTATCAATTGCCAGACCCTGTGCTGGGTGTTCACCGTCATTATGGCACGAATCAAATTCGTCAAGGTACGCATTTTGTGAACTCATCACGGTATAGCAACCCAGAACTTGATGCTCTTTTAGATGCTGGATCAAAAGAACCAGATGCCGCTAAACGGACAGCGCAATATAAAGAGATTCAGGAAATTCTGGCTAATGATATGCCTGTTGTTAACCTCTTTGAGCTTGAGTTCCTGACTGTCTACAACACGGAACTGAAAGGCGCATATGGCTCTGCCATGGGTGCATATGGGTCATTCAGAGAAGCTTGGCTTGAAGACTAAAACATAGTGTTATCGAGCCAGTGTGATGCTGGCTCGATATTATTGTTTTGTATAAATGATGATTTGAAGCTTCTAAAATAACATCAGTGGTAATAATCGATTATGACGCGCTCCAGCAAAATCTTTAGATTTGTTTTAAAACGACTGCTTCAAGGCATTCCGATTATCCTTGCCATTGTCATTATCAATTTCTTCTTACTTAATATGGCAGATGGTGACGCGGTTGACGTTCTGGCTGGCGAAGCAGGCTCGGCAACACCGGAATATATGGCAGAGTTAAGAGCTAAGTTTGGCCTTGATCAACCCTTGCCGGTACAGCTCTTGGTCTATTTGAAAAATGTTGTTGTGCTTGATCTCGGATATTCCTTCCGCCATGACATGCCTGTTAGTGAGCTGATTGTTGACCGTTTCTGGCCAACTGCATTATTGATGGTCAGCACAATTTTATTGGCTGTTGGCTTTGGCATTTTGCTAGGTCTGCTCGCCGCCATGCGCCTTAATACATGGAAGGACGCGGTCATCACCGTGTTTGCTCTGATCACTTATGCGACCCCATTATTCTGGGTGGGTTTGATGATGATTGTTGTGTTTTCCCTTAACCTGGGCTGGTTTCCGACAAGCGGAATGGAAAATGTCGCGGCATTTTACGAAGGCTGGGATAGGGTCAAAGATATTGCTGTTCATCTTGTCTTGCCAACCATTACGTTGTCGCTGTTTTATCTAGCGCTTTATACACGCATGATGCGCGCCTCAATGCTTGAACAATATGGTCAGGATTATGTGATCACGGCTCGTGCTAAAGGGCTAACCGAGCGCCGAATTACTTTTGTTCATGTCTTGCGCAATGCTCTCTTGCCTGTGGTGACGATGGCAGGGGTGCAGGTTGGTGCGTTGATTGGTGGGTCGGTGATTGTTGAGTCTGTTTTTGCGTGGCCGGGGCTGGGTATGCTGGCCTTTGAATCGCTTTTTGCTCGTGATCTCAATCTTCTGCTTGGGATTTTTCTCTTATCTTCTGTTCTTGTTATCGTCGTTAATTTGATTGTTGATATTATTTATAGTTTGCTTGATCCAAGAATAGAGGTGTCCTAATCATGCTGGCATTTTGGCATAGGTATAAGAGAAACCGCTCTGCTGTGTTTGGCTTGGTCGTCATTGTTCTCGTTGTCTTGATGGCGGCAACCGCAGATTTTCTCTATCCATTTGACCCTTTCCGATTGGCAGGTAAGCCATTATCTGCGCCGGGAACAAATGGCTTTCTGCTCGGCAGTGATTCTCTCGGCCGTGATGTTGCCGCTGGCATTGTTCATGGGGCTAAGACCAGCCTCTTAATTGGTCTCATTGCTACTCTTGTTGCGGTGTTTATTGGTATCCTGTTTGGGGCATTGTCGGGATATTACGGCGGCCAGCTTGATAATATGCTGATGCGGATCACTGAGATTTTTCAGACAATCCCGTCATTTATTTTTGCTATTCTGCTGGTTGCTATTCTCAAGCCGTCAATTTACAGCGTTGTCATTGCCATATCTGTGGTGTCGTGGCCGGGGGTGGCGCGGCTGGTACGGGGTGAGTTTTTGTCATTGAAAAGCCGTGAGTTTGTGCAAGCCTGCCATACTCTAGGTATGAGTGATTTGCGGATCATGTTGCGTGAGATTCTGCCAAATTGTCTGAGCCCGATCATCGTCATTGGCTCACTTATGGTGGCGACAGCGATTTTGATTGAAAGTGGTTTGTCGTTTTTAGGCTTGGGTGATCCCAATATCATGAGTTGGGGATTTCAAATTGGTGCTGGCCGAACGATGTTGCGTTCAGCTTGGTGGGTATGTACTTTTCCGGGCGTTGCCATTCTTATCACAGTATTAGCTATCAACTTGGTTGGCGAAGGCTTAAATGATGCGTTAAACCCACGTTTAAGAGAGAGAAATTGAAACAAAAGCTTCTTGATATCAGTGACCTTTATATTGAGCTTCCCGAAGGATCGGATCGCCAATATGCTATTCAAAACGTTGACCTTGAGCTCAAGCAAGGGGAGACGTTATGTGTTGTTGGCGAGAGTGGCTCAGGTAAGTCGCTGACGGCGCGCGCTATTATGGGGCTTTTGCCAGAGCCACATGTGCGGGTCTCAAATGGTGAGATTATTTTTAATGGCGAGGATATCACGAAAGTCAGCTATGAGCGGCTTCGTGATTTGCGCGGCAGTGAAATATCAATGATTTTTCAAGAGCCTATGACAGCATTAAATCCGGTGATGTCTATTGGCGTGCAAATTGATGAGATTTTTCGCTATCATGTCAGCATGTCTAAGGCTGAACGCCAGAAACGAGCAATAGAATTACTTGCTGATGTTAATCTGCCTAATCCTGCACAAATTATGAATACCTATCCCCATGAATTATCTGGTGGGCAAAGACAGCGCGCCATGATTGCTATGGCACTGGCGCTGAAACCGCAAATCCTCATCGCTGATGAGCCGACAACAGCCCTTGATGTGACAACACAAGCGCAAATTCTAAAGCTGATCAAGGATATGCAAACCGTCTATGATACGGGTGTTTTGTTTATCACGCATGATTTTGGTGTTGTTGCTGATATTGCTGACCGGGTTGCTGTGATGCAACATGGAATTGTTGTGGAAAGCGGCACGGTTAAACAGGTTCTCAATAATCCTGAACATCCCTATACCAAGGCGTTGATTAGCGCGGTGCCAAGCCTGACCCCACGAAAGGCGAAAACGATATCAAAAGAAAAAGTGCTTGAGGTCAAAGATGTTTACAAGACCTTTGGCGGTGGCCGAGGATTGTTTGGTTTTGGCAAGCCTTTGCGTCAGGTTGATGCTTTGAAAAATGTCACTCTTGATCTTTATAATGGAGAAACTCTTGGTGTGGTTGGCGAAAGCGGCTCCGGCAAGTCAACGCTTGCCCGCTGTATTATCCGTCTGATGGATACAGATGCCGGCGCCATTACCATTGAAGGTACACAAATAAATATGCTTAAACGCAAAGCCATGCGGACATGGCGCAATAAAATTCAGATGGTGTTTCAAGACCCATTTGCCTCGCTCAATCCACGCATAAGGGTTGGCGATATTATTGCGCAAGGTCCAATTACTCAAGGTGTTGCTCGTGAAGATGCGTTAAAAAGAGCGCGTGAATTGATATCTATTGTTGGTCTTGATGACAGATCATTTGATCGTTATCCGCATGAGTTTTCTGGCGGCCAGCGTCAGCGCATAGGCATTGCCCGATCATTAGCCTTGAGGCCAGAAATTCTGATTGCTGATGAGCCGGTTTCCGCCTTGGACGTTTCTATTCAGTCGCAGATTCTTGATTTGCTAGATGATATTCGTGAACAGATGAAATTATCAATGATCTTTATCACTCATGATCTGCGGGTTGCCGCGCAAGTTTGTGACAGAATGGCGGTGATGCAATATGGCGAAGTGGTCGAGGTCGGCAAGACCAAAGATATTTTTGCCAATCCGCAGCATAACTACACCATTGATTTGTTGTCTGCTGTTCCTGGAAAAGACTGGAAAGGCATTTCATCTGCTGGCAGTGCTGGCAAAGCCAAATCCAAAGCAAAACCGAAAAGCAAAAGCCCAAGCAGAAGCAAAAGCCCAAGCAAAAGCAAAATGTCTTAATTCATTATCCGATTAGCAGGTCGTTCTATGACACATCCATTAGGGACTATTGCATCATTATCGAAAGCTTATGCAGATGGCGCCTTAACCGCAGAAGCAGCAGTAGCGGCGCATCTGGATCAGATAAATAAATATGATACGACATTAGGCGCCTATCAGTCGGTCTTTGCTGATAACGCTATGCAAATGGCAAGCGCAACAGACAAAGCGATAAGAGCAGGATACCGGCTTGGCCCTTTGCATGGCATTCCATTTGCCCTGAAAGATATCTATCATCTTGCTGGCACGGTTTGCACTAATGGTGCCAAGCCTTTTGTGGAACATAAATCCACCATAACAGGGACGGTTGTGAAGCGTCTTATTGCGGCTGGTGGAATCATCCTTGGTAAATCTAAAACGGTTGAACATGCCTTTGGCGGCTGGGGCACTAATCAACAGATGGGAACACCGTGGAATCCCTGGGATATGAAGGATCACCGTATTCCGGGCGGCTCATCCTCTGGATCAGCGGTCGCAACAGCGGCGGCCATGGCGGTTTGCGGTATAGGCTCGGATACAGGCGGTTCAGTCAGACTTCCTGCCGGGTTTTGCGGCCTGACAGGGCTCAAGGTGACCGAAGCGCAATTGCCTTGTGATGGCATTATGCCATTGTCGCAAACATTGGATACACCGGGGCCAATCACGCAGACAGTCACAGATGCGATCATCCTTTATGAGGTGATGCGAGGCCGCACCGGTGCTGATATTGATGCTGATATAAGCTCTGATCAGGGGCTGTTTGGGGACGCTGGCAAAGGCGTGAAGGGGCTTCATATTGGCGCCATAGATGATCAGGAAAGAGCGCTTTGTGCGCCTGAGATTCTGGCTGAATATGATCGTGTCTGTCATATATTGAAGCAACTCGGCGCCACCATAGAAGTCATTTCAACGCCGATGACTTATACCGAATGTGCTGATCTGAATGGTCAGATAACAGCCATTGAAGCCTATCATAATCACGGCGCGTTATATGATGATCTTAGCGCGCCACTAGATGAAGATGTTCGCAAGCGGGTCTTGTCAGGCAAAGCAAGACTTGCCGATGACTATATCAATTTGCTGAAAAATCGACAGCAACATATCGCTATGTGGTTATCATCCATGGCGCAATTTGATGCTCTGGTGACGCCATCCATCGCAACGACAGCATTAAAAATTGATGATGCTGATCAAGATACTACGCCCGGGCATTTTACCCGTCCATTTAATTATCTGGGGACATGTGGGTTAAGTCTGCCAACAGGTCTGTCTGATGCCGGGCTACCATTCTCTTTGCAAATTATAGCGAAACCGCATGATGAGGCGATGTGTATTCGGATTGGACAGAGTGTTGAGGCGGCGGTCAAACCGATCGGCAGACCAAGCCTGTAAAATCAATTGATAATAGTTATTCGGTAAATCGCTTAACGACATTAAACAGCAGCCGTGACACATCATTGTCAAAATCATTCCAAGGCAGGCTTCCGCAAAAGGTGATTGATCCTGTTGAAAATACTTGCCCGCCAGCGGCAGTCTTAAAATAAATCATATCAGCGCGTTTGGCATCATTCTCACTGCCGCCAGACAGATTGGTCAAATGGGTCAGATGTTCTTCCGGCACAAGCATGAACTCATTCGCAAATGACTGCGCCAGCACAGTTATGTTATGGCTGTCTTCGAGGGACGGATCAACACGGTCTAATTCAAAGCCTGCGGCGCCATTGCCGCTAAAGCCGAAATCGCCAATATTGTCACTTTCCAAGCCGTCAAAAAGCCAGTCAAAATCAGCATCAAAGCAAGTCCGTTTATAGGGATGGCCGTCAAACACGCCTTGTGCAGTAAAGCCGATGCCAACAAGCTGTTGTGGAGGCCGCCCATTGCGCCGCCATAATCCCCCATATGAGCCATCAAAACTATGATAATATTCACCAGGTTTTGATGCCCATGCCCGCAGCCCGTCTTCGGCTCGCCTGATTTCCAATAAGTCAGGATCATCCTGATGGCGAACGATTTTCCAGTAAAATCCATTGCCGCCAAGATAGAGCAAATTGCCCCCCTGATCCCGATATTGCATTAACGCATTAAGCATGTGCTGTGTGTGGTATTCAGGGTGGGTGCCAGTGGCGACAGCAGCATATCCAGCGATTGCCGCAAGCCCTTCACGATCAAGCTCATCATCGGTAATAACATCGTAATCAATATTGTTTTTATGAAGCCAGGAAATGAGATGGCTGTCAGCTTGAAAATGCCTCAGCCCTGAACATTCCGCATCACCAAAAGTGATATAGCCGGGACGCAAATTGAACAGAGGTCTTTTATGCGAAGCGTGGCAAATCCCGCACCCATCAGGATGATTATTATAGGTCGAAAGCCCATATTCCCGATGCTTGGCAGGGTTATGCGGATATGCTCCCCAATCCGCGATACGCTTAAGCCAGCCATCATGAAAGTCAGGGCGCGCATGATTACCATAAATGGCATAGGTAAAGGTCGAGACCAATACACATAGTTTAGCGGTTGGTTTTGCTTTCGGCGCGCAAACAAAAAACGGCATGGCATCTTCATAACCATCAGCGCGGATTCGCATCACATAAATCCCTGATGCCATATCTTTGGGGATAGCGAATGAGAAGCTGCTTTGCCAGTTAAAATCATAAATGTCATCATCATGAAAATGAATAGCAGCATAATGCTCAGGGCAATGCTTCCAGCTAAACTCACTAGCATCCCAAAGGCTTCCGCATACTCCGCGAGTCGGCGCGTTCACCAATATGAGCGTCTGGTCGTCATTGGCGCTGATACTTGGCACCTTAAGGGAGGTCATGTTATCGGCCAGATTCCATTCGGCAAAGATATCATCATCTATGATGATTGAGGGATGTTCAATTCTGCCATTGAAATGATGGTGAGGGTGCTGGTCTGCCCTGTCTGACGGCTGCAACCGGGCGGCAATAGTAAGAACATCATTAAGCGATATCGTATCTGCTGGCCAATCGAATTCACCGAATATGGACTCAGGCTCTGGCGCATTCGCGCTATCAATTGCCAGATGCATTTGCCCGGATATTTTGATTTCCGCCGTGATTTTATGCCATTTGCCAATATGAAGGGGGTGCTGCGATGCTATGCTATCTTTGCCATATCGTAAATTAAACTGACCCTTGGCATCAATGCCAAGCCATAGCATGCCGATAGACAAGATTGTTTGATCTGCCCCGGTCAGATGAGTTGGCATCACGGTCACAGAAAGGCTGATGTGATCGGTAATGTGTTGCCGTAAGGCGGAGGCTGTCCTGGCGAAGGAGCCGGGAAAAAACTCTTGCTTTCCTATGTTAAAATCTTGCGGCGGGAAAAGAGCATCACAATTGGTTTCAACAATGCCCATGCCAGCAGGATTAGGGTCAGCAGAAATTGAGCGCGTAAGGCGAGCAGAAACATTCTGATTGGTTTCATTGGAGATATGAAAACAAATCGTATCACCCGGACGGACAGACAGTCTGTCTGAGTAGCCAATACATTTTACACTCATATGTCTCACCCTTACTACCTGATCGTTCCAGCACCAGTCTTTGATTAGAGATAAAATGGTAGAGGGAATTATAGTGTGAGTAAATATTATCTTAGTGACAGGCATGATTATTTCACGACATAATTGGCTGTCTTAAACCGGAGGCAAGAAAGACATGCAGGAGAGACATAAATGACAGGTAAATCAGGTCATGATCTAAATTCCGATCAGGAGTCTAATCTGGAGCATGGCGCGGCTTGGATGAAAGGCCGTGTGATTCCCATTGCTGAGGCCAGCATACCGGTTAATGACTGGGGTCTTGTTCATTCTGACATTACTTACGATGTTGTGCCGGTGATTGATGGGGCGTTTTTTCGCCTCGACGATTATCTGGACAGGTTTTTTGCATCCATGGCAAGTTTAAGACTTGATCCAGAAATGGATAGGGCGTCTATCATTCAGGCTTTGCATCATATGGTTGGTCTGGCCGGGCTTCGTGATGCTTATGTGGCGATGGTTTGTAGTCGAGGCACGCCAAAGATTGCTGGAACACGTGACCCTAGACAATGCCAGAATCATTTCTTTGCATGGTGTGTGCCGTATATTCATGTCATCAAGCCTGATATTTTGGCAAAGGGGGCGAGCGCCTGGATTGCCCAATCGGTGTTTCGTATTCCTGATGCCAGCGTCAATCCGCTGGTCAAAAATTACCACTGGGGCGACTTCACCAAAGGTCTGTTTGAGGCCAAAGATAACAATTATGAAACCGTGATTCTTGCCGATAGTGAGGGCTATATTACCGAAGGCCCGGGGTTTAATGTATTTGCTGTCAAAGATGGTATCATCATCACCTCAGATCATGGTGCGCTAGGGGGGATTAGCCGCCTGACAGTTCTTGAAATGGCGCAGCATCATAACATCATCTCAGAAATACGGCCGCTGACCATTGCCGAATTACTCAATGCTGATGAAGTGTTTATCTCGTCATCAGGGGGCGGGGTCATGCCCATCACCAAGGTAAATGAAACGATTTATGCCAATCATGCCTGTGGCCATATTACCGATATATTGCGCCAAACCTACTGGCAATGGGCACAGAATGAGGCGTTCAGAACCTCTATCGCCTATTTAGACCATTAAAAACCAGCACATTAATGGCCATTTTCAGGTGTTGCAAAAATCGCAACACAGCAACGAATATATAGCAATATACAGAATCGCTTTTTTCTTCTATCTATTATTATGTCTCTCAAGACTAGGGAATGGACCGCGCCCCATAAAGACGGCCACCAAATTTTCTTCCTCCCCCTGAAGATGCTAAGACGTTTATCAATGCAAAGCTTACCAATCAAGCTTTTGCATTGACTCTTTTTTATTCCTGATACTCTATCTTGGCCTTCTATCTTGCCGCTAAATTGAGCTAAAAAAAGCGGGTTTTTCATTTACTGGTCTGATTTTTGCATTATGATTTTTAGATGCAGGTTGAGGTCGAGTGATGACAAAAGCAAATTTTTTCCGAAAGATTGCGTTTGGATTAAATACCCATCAGGCTAGACCTGATCACCCTATTGATTGGGCAAAATCGCAATTAGATAATATCCCTGATATGGTTTGGGATGGCTCCATACCAACGATCAAAGATATGCTTAATTATTATGGTAAGTTTGTTTCAACTGACCGCAGAGTGCTACGGAAAAAGCATAAAGGCGATCGCGCAGGCTATGAATCGGCTAAAGAAAAGCTTCGGAGTGAGACGGGCGAACGCTATTTTGAAAACCTTGAACTTTGTATCCGACATAATACGATCTTAAAAAGCGGCTCACCTGTTTTTGAACGGCTTTGGATGTTCTGGTGCAATCATTTTGCCATCATAGATAAAGACTTTTTGGCGGAGTTTTCAACCGGGCCATATCATAGAGAGATTATTCGGCAACATATGACAGGTCAGTTTCTTGATCTTGCGGTCGCGGCGACAACCAGTTGGGCGATGATCCATAACCTGGATAATTCAGAATCGGTTGGCCCCAATTCTAAAAAAGGGCTGCGGCTTAAACAAAAAGGCCGGGTTATTAGCGTTAACGAAAACCATGCGCGTGAATTGCTTGAGCTGCATACCGTATCGCCATCAGCAGGATATACTCAGGATGATGTTGTCGCGCTCTCCTATATTATGGCTGGTTGGGAACACCCATGGACGAAAAAACGTGAAGAATGTAACATGGTCAAGTTCAATCAGAAATTACATGAACCTGGCAAGCATACCGTATTAGGTAAGACCTATAAACAAAGAGGTATCTCATCCAAGAACAAGCTTTTGGATGTTTTAGCTGATCTGGCGCAGCATGAGCATACGCGGCATTTCATTGCCTTCAAATTATGTCGTCACTTTATTACTGACCAGCCAACAGAGGCGATGATGGCGCCGATTGTTAGCGCGTGGGAGGAAACGGGCGGTCACTTGCCAAGCATTCACAGAGCCTTGGTTGAGGTCATCTATGCCTATACTGATGATCACTTAAAGTTTCAAAACCCTGAAGTCTGGATGCTGCAAATGGTCAATTTGGCTGAGATGAATTGGCCACCGCAAGCCGAAGATATGACATATGATTTCATAGCCAGACCTGGTTATCTCAAACGCCGACCAGAAAAATTAATGCGTGAGATCGGTCACATGCCGTATCGCCCTATCCAGCCAAATGGATTTTCTGATCTGGAGCGTAACTGGATTTCACCTGAGCTTCTGATCAGGCGATTAGCATTACCGCAGGAATTAAGCCCATATATAAGAGGCCAGATCAATTTCGAAGACATTATTGAAAAAAACTGCAGCACGCCTGACGAGCCCTTGCAAATGATATCGAAGATGACAACGCAATTAGAAAAACTGCAATATGTTTTTCCTGGCTACTGGATGTTAAAAGCATGATCAATAGACGCGATTTTATTCTTGGCTCTTTGACCTTAACCATGCTGGGCTCACCGCTATTTTCGGCAAGAGCGGAGGCGCTAGAGAAACGCAATCTTGTTGTCATAGTGATGCGAGGCGGCATGGACGGGCTGACGGCTGTGCCGCCAAATGATCCTGTTCTTGCTAGTCGCCGCCCTGATATTATGGTGGAAGACACATTGCCCTTAAATGCTGATTTTAGTCTTAATCCACAATTGCGGCAGTTCCATAAGTGCTGGCAGGATGGCCAGGCATCAATCTATCACGCCACCAATATTCCCTACACAATGCGATCACATTTTGAAGGTCAGGATTTAATGGAAAGTGGTGGCCGTACGCCGTTTGCTGAACAAACAGGTTGGCTTGGCCGCGGCATTTATGCGGCGCAATTGGATGGGCTGGCCATCTCGTTACCCATGCCGCTTTTGTTGCGGAGCCCAATGGCTGTTGATAATTACTATCCAACGAATTTGCGCATGCCGGCATTACCTGTGATAGAAAAAGTCAGATCAACCTATCCGGCGGATTCATTGCTTGCACAAACAATGGATAAAGTTATTCAGCGGCCAGTATCAATGTTAAAATCCACCTCATCGCGTGATGCGCATGATCTGGCACGAACAGCCTCACGCATGCTTGCAAAGGATGATGGTCCGAGAGTTGCGGTGTTTGATATTGAAGGGTTTGATACCCATGCCTCACAGGGTGGCGGCGAAGGCGAACATGCGGATAAACTTGCTGATTATGATTTGATATTAAGCCGTCTCAAGCAGGGCATGGGTGATGCGTTTAATAACACTCTGGTTGTTACCCTTACCGAGTTTGGCCGTAAATTGGATCAAAATGGCGGCAGTGGAACCGAACATGGTTATGGAACCGCTGTGCTGCTTGCGGGTGGTTTGGTCAAAGGCGGGATGATTCATGCTGACTGGCCTGGCTTGCAAAAAAAGCAGCTTTATGAAGGGCAGGATTTGAACGCAACAATGGATGCAAGATCAATTTACTGCTCTGCCATGGCGGCTTGTTTTCAAGTTGATTTTGAGCTGTTGCGGCGTCAGGTGTTTTGGAATGAGCCGCTTGTTGATTTAACGGACCAATTATTTATATAGCGCCGCCAGTCATTGCGATAGACGCTTAAAACCAAAATATCCAAGTGCTAATAAATGATTTGAGATTATCGATAACTTCTGTAAAAATTGAAGTCTAACATCACAACCGTCAGGCTTGGTCATGATAAAGGTCACGATTGATACCTCAGGTGAAATTCTAACTATTTTAACCGCATCAGGTAGCCAGCGTTTTCACGCGATCTGGTTAAGGGACAACGCTCAAGATGCGGAAACCAGGGCGTCAGGAAATGGCCAGCGGCTGATCACGCTAAACCATATCCCGGCGGATACTCATATCACATCAGCCGAACTTGCTGATGATGGCATGTTGAATGTCTGTTTCGCGCCAGAGAATAAAACCATCGCATTTGATCTGAACTGGCTTGCCGCCCATGCTTATGATGATGCCTATGATGATGCGCCGCCAAGGCGAGGCTGGCTCAATGAAGTGAGGCAAACATGGGATGCCGGGTTAATGCGCGCCCTTCCTTGCGGCGATTTTACCGAACTTGAAACATCTGCTGAGGCGCTGAAAGACTGGTTGGCGCAGATGATGCGTTATGGCTTTGCTAAAGTCACACACGTGCCGATAGAAGAAGGGGCATTGTTTCGCATTGTTGATCTGTTTGGCTTTGTTCGCGAAACCAATTATGGCCGTCTGTTTGAAGTCAAAACAGAGGTTAATCCAACCAATCTGGCTTACACAGGTCTTGGCTTGCAAGCGCATACCGACAATCCTTATCGTGATCCTGTGCCAACGGTGCAAGTGCTTCATTGTCTTGAAAGCTCGGCTGCTGGCGGTGAAAATATGGTGGTTGATGGCTTTGCTGCGGCCTTACGCCTGCAAGCAGAACAGCCTGAATGGTTTGATTTGCTTGCTGATCATTGCGCGCGGTTTGAATATGCGGGTGAGGACGGCGTCTGCTTAACGGCTCGCCGCCCGATGATTGAACTCGCGCC
>MDTB01167399.1_pt1 | contig 24255 bp, 20 predicted proteins | sample 811161 | NCBI WGS metagenome assembly MDTB01 (sample SAMN05326650, study PRJNA326480) | marine metagenome | isolation source: seawater | place: Mediterranean Sea | collected 2009
AATGAGACCCAGTAGCTTGGAGATTTAAAATAAGCCCCTGCTCCAATATTGGGGTTAAATCTACTTAAACTCATTTGGGTAGGATCAATCATTTTTCGATAGGCAATTAATGATGTAGGGTCAGAACTGTAGAAGTTACCTCCTGCTTTTAATCCTAAAAACAGCGCAGATTCTCCACTCATTTGAAGCTTATATGAGAAGTCTATATAGGCAAAGGTCTGTTGTTCTATAAATACTTTGTCTGATACTAAAGAGATTCCTAGTCCTACATTGTTTTTTCTAGCAGAAGAAAAAGCAAGGGCAAGAGTATTGGGAGCATCTTCAACTGAGGCCCACTGACTCCTAGAGGTAAAAGAAAGCATATTGGATGCATCAGCTCCTGCAAAGGCAGGATTAATTACATTCATATTATAACGATAAAGAGAGAAGTAAGATTCTTGTTGACTAAAATTCAAGTTAGGCAAAACTAATATTAGTAAAAGAAAAATTCTTCTTACAAGCACGATTGTTTTAATAAATCAAGTTTTATAAAATTAAATAAAAATTAAGCAATTACATTGTTTTACCTGAATCAAAAAAAGATTACATTTATAAACGTTGTTCACGCAACGGAATACCTTAAAGGGTTTGTCAAGTATGGTTGCTTTTCAAACTCTTTTTGATTTTTATTAATCGTATAACAAATTTTCTAAAGCTCATCGGCAGCCTTTATAAAACGAGTCTTCAAATTAACATTCTTCATGTCTTTATCTAAAGGGAACATAGGCCTTTTGATTCGTTTGTAATTTAAACGTTCTAAGTCTTGATCCACACCTCCTGGGGTAAGAGCCATTATCCAATCTCCTCTCATATTATATAATTCAGGGACTAAATAACCAATTTTCACAACGAGAATGTCAGTTTTTCTTGGATTAAGTCCAAGCTGTGTAAAGTCTTTTTCTCGATGATAGGGTTTTCGTTTTTTAGTTACGATAACCCTAATGCTTCCAACCTTTATAACAACCTCTGTCTCTGCATGAACATCCCCTTGATGAATAGCCTCTACAATACCTTCTAATAAAATTGGTGGCGAAAATCGGTTATCTACCTGCGCACCTACTTTTGCTGAAACAGTACTATTCAGACCACCTTTTATTGCAGCCTTAATCATTTCAGGCCCTGGAATAGAAGCATAAATAAGTTCCGGCCCAGCGTCATTTTTAAAAGCTTTATTATTTAGCAACTCTCGCAAGGTCCAAGTAACATCTCCTGCACCCCCAGCGGTAGGATTATCTCCCATATCACTTATTATATATGGTTTTTTATTAGATTTTAAAGCCTTTGAAAGGCAGGTATTTAAATTGGCAGTAGGAGCTACAAATTCAAACTCGTTGCGTACATCCCAAAAAGCTTGAGCTAAACTCTCGGCACTTTCACTAACTTCTTTTTTATTGTCACCTGTAACCATAACAACACCACGATTTCTTGGTTCATCTGCCCAAGCATAGCCAACCCAAATCGCAGCATCTATTACTCCTTTTTTTTCTGTTATAGGCTGAACCTTCAGGTATAAACTTTTTCCAGGCTCGATGCGAGTACTTGTCTTTTCTCCAGGCAGTAAAATGGGTACTGGAATCCAAGCTTTATATTTTGGTTTTCCTTTACCACTTATTAATCGGCTTAAAAGATTATCCACAGCTCTTTGTTTAGATTCTAAAGCATCTTCATGTGGAGCCATTCGATAACACGTAATCAAATCGGTATGCTCTGCAAGACGTTTAGAGACATTTCCGTGTAGGTCCATTGATGTGGAAATTAATGTTTTAGTTCCTACAAGAGTGCGAATTTTTTTAATAAAATCTCCTTCCGGATCCTCAAGGCCCACAACACTCATTGCACCATGAATATCAAAAAAAAGACCGTCTAGTGGTAATTCTTTTTCGAGCATATTTAAAGTTTTCCCGACAAGTGAATCATAAGCTTTACGAGTTACAATTCCTCCAGGGAGAGCATGTCCTCTGAGTGTAGGTCTCCAGTCTGCTGACTTTCTTTGAGAAGTCTGATTTTCGAGAAAGGGGTAATAATCAAAAACAGCATCTCCTTCTCTTGCTAAAAAGGCAGCAGCTTCTGTCTTTGCTGGCGAAAATGTGCTAGATTCAATGGCCAAACCAGCAATTGCAATTTTTGGTTTTTTAGGCTGATCCGATTGGCAGTTAAAAAAAATAAAGCAAAAGCAAAACGATATAAATAATTTCATTAATGATTGTAACATTTAAAGTTGATTTAAAATAAAGATAGAACATTCAAATTTTTTTTGACGCCATAAACCCAAAAGTATTATTAAAATAAAAAGCACTTTAACAGACTTTTTTTATTAAATGTCTATCTTGAAACTTAAAATAAATTTTTTCTAAGCACATTATTTTAATATGAAACAAGTTTTATTTTGGTCACTAGTTGCCTCACTTGCAGGCTTGCTTTTTGGTTTTGATACCGTTGTAATATCGGGGGCAGACAAAAAGCTTCAGAACCTATGGCAATCCTCTGACGCTTTTCATGGAACAGTGGTCATGGCTATGGCACTTTGGGGAACAGTTGTGGGCGCTCTTTTTGGAGCATATCCAACGCAGAGGTATGGAAGAAAAAAAATATTATTGTGGGTTGGGGTATTTTATACAGTCTCCGCAGTTGGCTCAGCATTGTCAAATGATCCCATAACTTTTGCAGTTTTTAGATTTATAGGAGGGTTAGGTGTTGGTGTTTCTGGAATTGCTGTGCCAGCATATATTTCAGAAATAGCTCCAGCAAAAAGTAGAGGGAGATTGGTTGGTCTTTATCAGGCGAGTTTAGTTTTCGGAATATTATTAGCATTTATTTCAAATTATATTCTAAGTGATACGGGAGAGAACGATTGGAGATGGATGATGGGGGTAGAGGCTTTTCCAGCAGCTATTTATACTCTTTTGTGTTTTTTAATCCCTAAAAGTCCAAGATGGCTTATTTCCAAGGGATTTTTTGAGGAGGCAAAAGCTATACACAACAGGATAGATCCTAAAGGTTCTTTTGAAAATTTGGTTAAAGAAATAAATAAAAGCACAAATATTCAAAATACAGAGGAATCAATTTTTGACAAAAAGTATAGACTACCCTTAAAGCTTGCTTTTTTGGTCGCTTTTTTTAATCAATTGTCTGGAATTAATGCTTTTTTGTATTATGCACCAAGAATTTTTGAGGAGGGCGGTCTAGGGGAAAGCACTTCTTTATTAAGCAGTATTGGAATAGGGATAACCAATTTAGTTTTTACTTTAATAGGAGTATCTTTAATTGATAGGCTAGGCAGAAAGAGACTCATGTATTATGGTTCATTTGGGTACATTATTTCTTTAACTCTTGTAGCGCTAGCTTTTTTCTTTAAGTGGGAAGGAATTTTGATCCCCCTTTTTCTATTTGTATTTATAGCTTCTCATGCAATTGGTCAGGGAGCAATAATTTGGGTTTATATATCAGAAATTTTTCCAAATCACCTTCGAAATTCTGGCCAATCATTCGGGATTAGTGTTCATTGGATTTTAGCAGCTGTTATACCTTCATTTGTTCCTGTTTTGTTTGCAACTATTGGTGCAGGGGTAGTCTTTTCTGTTTTTGCAGGTTTCATGATGTTACAATTAGCTTTTGTGCATTTTATGATGCCTGAGACAAAGGGAGTTTCTTTGGAAGAATTAAGTAAGAAATTAACATCTTAAATGGATAGCATAAGTTTGAAGTACGGTTTTATACTTATAATTATATCAAGCTTTTTATCATGTAAAAATTTTTCTGATTTGAATAAAGAAACAAATATGAAAGAAAAGAACGATGATGAATTTATGTATCGTCCTAATATTCATTTCGCACCACAAAAAAATTGGATGAATGACCCCAACGGTATGTTTTACCATAAAGGGAAATATCATCTTTATTTTCAACATAATCCTAATTCAAATGTATGGGGACCTATGCATTGGGGCCATGCTACTAGTGAAAATTTGATCCATTGGAATGAGCATCCAATAGCTTTGTATCCAGATAAGTTAGGCACAATTTTTTCAGGATCTGCAGTGGTTGATCTTGAAAATACAAGTGGTTTTGGTTCAATTGAAAACCCTCCAATTGTAGCAATCTTTACAAATCATAATTCAGAAGAAGAAAAAAAAGGCTCTGAGTTATTCCAAAATCAAAGTATCGCCTACTCATTAGATGACGGATATTCCTGGGAAAAGTATAATGGTAATCCTGTGATAAAAAATCCTGGGATCAAGGATTTTAGAGATCCAAAAGTAATTTGGTATGAAAAAGATAAAAAGTGGATTTTAACACTCGCAGCTTCACAGGTAACAAAATTTTATGAATCTAAAGATTTAAAGAAATGGAATTTTATTTCTTCTTTCGGTGAAGGCATTGGAAATCATAATGGAGTTTGGGAATGCCCAGATTTGTTTGAACTTCAGGTTAAGGGTACTTCAAAAACAAAATGGGTTCATCTGGTAAGTATAAATCCTGGAGGACCAAACGGTGGCAGTGCAACACAATATTTCGTCGGAGATTTCGATGGCAAAAAATTTACAATAGATGAAAAATTTGAAAATCAGATGAAAAAAAACCATGATTTTTGGACTGACTTTGGAAGAGATAATTATGCAGGGGTTACCTATTTTAATGGGACTAATAACAAGTTCAGGAAGCTTTATCAAGGATGGATGTCTAATTGGCAGTATGCTGGTTTGGTTCCAACAAAGACATGGAGAAGTGCAATGACACTTCCGCGGGAACTAGAATTACATTATTCTCAGCAAGGGGGTTACCGTCTAAGGTCAAAGATTATTTCTCAACTTGAAAAAAATATAACTAAAACACTTGAAATAGAAGATCAGCTTTTAAAAGAAAAAACAATTATAGCTAATGATGCTATGATTGATCTTTCAAGCACAAAAATTCAGATGAAGCTTTCTGATATGGAAAAAACCATGTATTCATTTGTTTTGTCAAACTCTCAAGGAGACTCATTAAAATTTGGTTATGATCACGAATTAAAAAAGTTTTTCATTGATAGGAGCAAATCTGGCATTGTAAACTTTTCAAAAAATTTTGTTCCTAATTCCTCCTATGCCAACAGATTAGATACTACTAATGATTTAAATGTTGTAATTATTTTAGATAAGACCTCTATAGAATTATTTTATGATAATGGGGATATTGTGATGACAGAGATTTTTTTTCCAAAAGCACCTTACGAGAAACTTTCCCTCTATTACAGAGGCACAAAAACGAGTTTGAAAGAGCTTAAAATTCAAGAAATAAAAAAGTAAATTTGCGAGTGTTCAATATAAATACCGAGTAGGAAAAAAACATGAAAATTACCCTTCATAAAGTAACTCTAAATAAAAGATTTCCGCTTGCTATAAGTAGAGGTGTTCATTATAATTCTGAAAACCTTTTTGTTAGATACGAAAAAGATGGAATTGTTGGCTGGGGAGAAGCAGCTCCTGGGAAAGCTGAGGGAGCTGGAACTATTTCTCATGTTAAGCAATCAATTGAGAAATTTATTTCTGAAGGAATTGAAGGGCAATCTATACAGAAGCTTTATGATAGATCAAGACAGTTGGACATACCCCCCTGCGCCTATGTCGGTTTAGATACTGCTTTTTGGGATTGGACAGCAAAAAAAGCTGGAGTGCCACTTTATCAAATGCTAGGCTTTTCAAAACCCTTTAGACCAACATCAATTACAATAGGAATAAATACTCCTGAAGTTGTCAAGGAAAGGGTTCCACTTTTATTAGAAGGGACTACTGTAAAATCTTTAAAAATCAAGTTAGGTTCCCCTGAAGGGATAGAAGCAGATAAATCTATGTTTGAACAAGTAGTTGAAAGTACACGAAAATATAATGTTAAAATAAGGGTTGATGCTAACGGAGGCTGGAACTTATCGGATGCTAAAAAAATGATGACTTGGTTAGCAGAACGCGATGTTGATTATATAGAACAGCCATTAAAAGAAGGAGAAGAAGGTTATTTAAAAGATCTTTTTAAAAATCGGGCTTTACCAATTTATGTTGACGAATCTTGTCGATTTTCTGAAAATATACCATCTTTTGCGGAGCACGTTGATGGGGTGAATATGAAGTTGATGAAATGTGGAGGAATAACCGAAGCATTAAGAATTATTGGCACTGCTAGAGCTCATAAATTGAAAACAATGATTGGTTGCATGAGCGAATCTTCGGTTTCTATAGCCGCTGCTGCATCTTTAACTGGGGGCATTGATCATATTGATTTAGACTCTCATTATAATTTATCTCCTGACCCTTCAACGGGAGCACCATTAGTCAATGGCATTACATTGCCACAAGAAATCCCTGGGCATGGTGCTGAATTAAAAAAAGAATTTTATGCTTGACCCCAAATCAAAAGTTGCCGTATACATGGAAGACCACATCGACAGTGATTATGGTAAAATGGGTATGGGGGTAGTAAGATATTTGAAAAATCCAATTGTTGGAATTGTAGATAGTAAGTTTGCAGGGAAAAATATAAATAGAATAGCCGAGTTTAATGATATTTCAAAAGATATTACTATTTATAAAAATTTAGCTGAAGTTATTAGTAAGGGTGCTGAGGTTTTAATTTTAGGAATCGCTCCATCTGGAGGACGAATACCTGAATCTTGGAATTCTGTAATTAATAAAGCTCTTGATTCCGGACTTAGCATAGTGAATGGCCTTCATGACTTATTAGAGCCCAAGTGGAGACATAAAATACAAGATAAAAATACCCAATGGATTTGGGATGTTCGTCTACCTCAATTTACCCCTGTTATTGCAACCGGTAAAGCTGCTAGTCTTAACAATAAGAGAGTATTATTTATTGGAACTGATATGGCTGTTGGTAAAATGACATCCGGATTAGAATTATATGAAGATCTTTTGAAACGGGGAGAAAATGTGGGTTTTATTGCCACAGGACAGATAGGAATTACAATAACAGGTAAGGGAATTCCATTGGATGCATTTAAATTAGATCATGCTTGTGGAGCAGTTGAAAAAATTGTGCTTGAGGAGTCAAATAAGGAAATATTAATAATTGAAGGGCAAGGATCCATTCTTCATCCTGGAAGTTCAGCAACTTTACCATTAATGAGAGGCAGCTGCCCCACACATCTAGTACTTTGTATACGTGCAGATAAAACGACCCTTAGAAGCCCCGAAAATATTCAAATACCTGATATTAATAAATTTATTGCTTTAAACGAATCTCTTGCAACTGTATTAGGAACTTATCCAAAATCAAGTGTAATTGGAATTTGTGCGAATACTAGTATGCTTGCAAAAAATAAAGCCCTAGATTTTATAGAAAGTCTTTCAATTAAAACTGGAATAGAAGTCACTGACCCTGTTCGATTTGGAATGACAAAAATTTCGAAGCTACTTTTGAAAGACTAATACATTTTTTTACGACTAACTTCTTGGGGTAAAGGAAGCCCTTTTTCCAAACGATCAAAACAATCTAATACTTGATATGTACTCTCTTTGGGATATGTCAGACTAGCAATGTGCGGGGTAATTTTGACCTTTGGATGATCCCATAGAGGACTGTTTTTTGGTAAAGGTTCTTTTTCAAAAACATCTAAAAATGCTCCAGAAAGTAATCCCTCATCTAAAGCTTTTATTATATCTTTTTCAACTTGTACACTACCTCTAGAAACATTAATTAAATAGGTAGGCTCTTTAAGTTTTTGAAATAACTTATAATTTAGAAGGGCATGAGTTTTGGGAGTATGTGGAACTGTACATATCAGCACATTAATTTGCTCTATAAATTTATGGAACTCCTTTCCACTATAAGAAGGGAAATCAGTTTTTTTAGGGGAATTTGAGAAGCCTACAACAGCAAACCCTAAATGATGAATTTTGTTTGCAGCATCCATTCCAAGATGTCCAATACCCAACACGCCTACTCTAATTGGACGTTCAAAGAATTCAAATTGAGCCCAGTGTTTTTTGTTTTGTGAAGCTTGAAATTCATACCAGGATCGGTGATGATTTAAAAGCGCCATTAGAATATAGTTAGTCATTGAAAATGCCATTTGCGGGTCAACAACTCTGCAAATTGGAATATGATCTGGGATGGTTTCATCTTTCATTATATGGTCAACACCAGCCCCCATAGCAAAAATAAGTTTTAAATTCTTAAATTCTGTTAATGACCCCTTAGGCTGATTCCAAACCATAGCACATAAGACTTCTTCAGGGTATTTTGTTTTTGATCCAATAACTAACGAAATGTGTGGAGCAATTTTCTCAAAATTTTCTTTCCATTTTTGAGTAGGAGTCGGTGGAGCTATGATTGCAAAACGCATGAAATAAAAATTTACAATTGCTTTTTAAAGATAGGCTAATTTGTTTTATCCTTTAATCATGACAGAAACACCTCATTATTGAAAGCACTCATAATTTATTTACATTGATAATCTGCTGCTCGGGTGGCAATTTGATTGTTTGGTTTTATGTTTACTTTATAACCAAGAGAGTTTGCCCACCCTTTTGCTGCAGATATTAATTTATGAGATTTAAAATTCTCATCTCCATTATAATCCATATCAATCTCTACTTTTATTGCAATCTTTTGTGTCATCCATTCTGCCACATCAATACTATACTCAGCTTCTTTCCATAGTCGAGTCCACATATCACGGATTAAGATATTTTTTGATCTACTAAAAATATAGTGAACACCTCGTGTACCTAAACGATATGCTATAACAGTAGTATATCGCGTTTCTTTGTTTATGTTTTGAGAGTCAGTTCCAATATGTATCTCAGCATATGGATAGTCTTTAATAACTTCTAAAGTGTGTTTTACAGGGTCCACACGATCACCTTTGATATTTTTAAAAAGTAACATAAGAGGTCACTAAATTAAAAATACTATTTTGGTAAAGACATATAATTTTTTGATTTATGACTGAGCTACTTTTTAATTTTTGCAATACTACCATTATAATTGTTTGGATTGCTATTCTTTTTTTTCCCAAGCATAAAATTTCGAAGCTTTTTATTTACTTTCCTTGGGTTCCCCTAGGGATAAGTTTTATATATTTTTACTTTATAATTGTTTCAGGCGGGCTTTCAGGGGCTGATTTTTCCTCTCTCGAAGGGATAGTAAGTTTGTTTAAAAAAGCAACACCTGAATCAGCGGCGGCGGGATGGTTACATTATTTAGCTTTTGATTTTTGGGTAGCCACTTGGATAATAAGGCATAGCCAAAAAAATATGATAAAACATATTTTTATCATAGCCCCCTTATTGTTTACGTTTATTCTGGGACCCGTCGGGATTTTGACTTATAGCATTGTCTATTTTGGAAACAAAAAACTTAGGAGGGCCAATTGAAGGTGATGTTTTGAATTAAATCAGGGTGTAGAGAATTTGCTACAGGGCACGTTAAAGCGGCACGTTCCAAGAGATTTTGAGTTTTCGAGTCGAAGCCTTTTAAAAATGTGACATCAATTTTAACTTCTATTATTCTTCGGGGCTCAACACCCATTACTTTGGTTACAGCAGCAGTTGTTCCAGTTAAATCAATTTGTAAATTATTTCCTTTAATTCCCATAATGGTTAACAGACATGATGCTAGTGCCGTTGCCACTGTATCAGTTGGAGAAAAGGCCTCTCCTTTTCCTTGATTATCAATAGGAGCATCAGTAATAAATTCACTTTTTGAAGGTAAGTGAGTGGCATTAGTTCTAAGATCTCCTAAATAAGTGACCGTGCTTATCATATTAGAATATTTTATGGTAAAAAATATTTCCTGCTTGGGCACTCAATCCTAAAAGCAATGGATAAATAAAAAAAAGCCATACTAGGTCTTTAATGCTTACCTGATTCCAAAAAGAAAAACTTTCAAGCATGCCTTGAAGAAAATCATACCAGGTTTTACATTGAATTTTAGAGGCGAAGAAATTTGAAATAATTGCCCCTATAAGGATAAAAATCCCCACGAAGAATAAACGAATCATACTCAAAAATAAGCAACTTTGATTAGTATTGTGTAATTTAGATACAAACTCCAGTTGTGAAATATAGATGGGTGTTAAAAAGCATTTTATTTTTAACTGCAACTCTTTGCTTTACAGTTGTTATTGTTATGTATACCAATCTTTCATTTATTGATTGGCCTTATTTAGTTGGAGGATTACTTTTTTTAGCTTTGGGGATCTTGTTCAGAGTTCGAAAAAAATAATAATTTAAAAAAAAAAAGATGAAAAAATTTATTCTTGTTTCCATAGCCTTTATTTCATTCATGCCAATTTACGGACAGAGCAAAAAAGCCATTAAAAAAGACTTGCAAGCTTCAATTGAGCGTCAAAAAGATAAACTTATTGATATAAGTTATGCAATTTGGGAGGCAGCTGAAACATCATTAGAGGAGTTTACCTCTTCAAAAATTTTAATGGACTATGCACGTGAAAATGGTTTTGAGGTTACCGAAAATATCGCTGATATTCCAACGGCCTTTAAAGCTAGTTATGGCTCCGGTAAGCCAATAATTGGAATTTTAGGAGAATTTGATGCGAATGCGGGGATTTCTCAAAAACTTCAACCATATAAAGAAGCAAGAATAAAAGGCGCTGCTGGACACGGCTGTGGACATAACCTCTATGGGACGGCAAGCCTTGGCGCTGCAATAGCAATCAAAGAACAAATAGAAAAAGGAGAGCTAAAGGGAACAGTAATTTTTTATGGAACACCTGCAGAGGAAACCATTTTTGCAAAAGTTTGGATGGTTAGAGAGGGAGTTTTTGACCAACTTGATGTTTGTATGGATTGGCATCCTGGTGATACTAACGAATCTGGGACTCAATCCACCAAGGCACTTGTTGATTTTAGGATATCATTCAATGGAAGTTCATCTCATGCTTCTTCTGATCCGTGGAATGGGAGGAGTGCAGTTGATGCAATGGAACTTTATACGACAGGATTAAATTATTATAGGGAGCATATAGTTCCTACTTCACGAATTCATTACCAAATTGAGAAAGCTGGAGACGTGGTAAATGTAGTTCCAGATTATGCAAAAATTTGGACTCGTTTAAGAGGAAATAGCATTGAAAACGTGAATGTACTTTATGATAGAGCATTGGATATTGCAAAAGCAGCAGCATTGATGACAGGGACCACCTATGAAAAAAAACTTATTTCAGGGATATATGAAATTTTAGTTAATAGAACAGGTGCTGAAATAATGCAAAAAAATATGGAGCTTTTAGATGACATCTCCTATACCCCTGATGAAATTTCATATGCAAATACTATTTTGTCTCAAACAGGAAAGCCTCAAATTGGTATTGATGGGAAATTAAAGCCCTTAATGGAAACAGTTCCTGCAACTGGCGGGTCTACGGACGTAGGTGATGTTAGTCAAGTTGTCCCAATAATTCGTATGTCAGCGACAGTTGCAGCAAAAAATGGGCCTTGGCACTCTTGGGCAGTAGTTGCTTGTACAGGAATGTCTATTGGGCATAAAGGGATGATTTATGCTGCTAAAGCATTATCAATGACAATGGCAGACTTATATAAAGATCCAAAATTGATTGAGGCTGTAAAAGAAGATTACAGAAAAAATAAAAGCCCAAAGGAATATGTTCCTAGAATTGATCCAGGTCCTCCGACTCTTGATTAATTTAAATATAATTCATTTTTAGCTGAACCATTTTCTGTCCTTCATTTCGTTTTTTACAAAGCTTGACAAGTAAACAACAGCTATCATATTTGGAATACACATTAAAGCAAATGACAAATCAATGATTCCAATTACAACTTCTACAGTAACAAGTGCTGAAAAAATAATACTTCCAACATAAAAATAGTTATAATATTTACCCCAACTGATTTTAGTGAGGAATCCAAAGCATTTGACTCCATAATAGGAATATGTAAATAGAGTTGATATCCCAAAAACAAAAACCATTAATAGAAGTAGTATATCTCCAAAACCAAAGAAAAGACGTCTGAAGGCTTCTAGAGTAAGAACAATACCATTTAATCCCTCAACTTTATATGCACCACTTATAATTACAACAAGTCCTGTTATTGTGCAAACTAAAACAGTGTCTAGTAAGGGGCCTAACATTGCCACTAAACCTTCATCGGTACCTTTTTGACTTTGAGATTGTCCATGATACATAGGAGCGTTTCCAATTCCACTTTCATTAGAAAAAACAGCTCTTCTAACACCAAGTATAATTAATCCCCAAAAACCACCTGTCACAGCAGTCTTTAGATTAAAAGCTTCGAAAAATATAAGTTTGAAGGTAGGAATGACTTCTTCAAAATTAGACAAAATCATAAAAAGACCCATAAAAAAATATAGTCCAACCATCAAAGGAACTAAGTTGGAACTGACTTTAACAATTGATGATAACCCTCCAAAAATTACTAAACCGCTTGCAATCGAAAGTAGAATTCCAAGAATTAATTTCCATTGAAAATCCCCAATATTTATATAGGCATTTGGGTCTATAACATTTATAAAGGTTTGAGTTAATTGATTTGCAGTAAAAGCAGGGAGTACACCAAAAAGACCCGCAATAGAAAACCAAATAGCTAATGATTTACCCCATTTTTTCATACCTATTTTCATGAAGTACATAGGGCCTCCTAGGGGTTCACCATCAGATTCGATTTGTCGAAGTTGAACAGATAAAGTACAAGAGTAAAACTTAATGATCATTCCTATTGCAGCAGTAATCCACATCCATACTAAAACTCCTGGGCCTCCCATATGTATGGCAATAGCAACTCCAGAAATATTCCCTAAACCGACTGTAGCAGCTAAGACAGCTGAAAGTGCTTGAAAACGGGAAATACCCTTATTATCATTTTTTGAAAAAAGTAATTCAAAAGCTTTTTTTATTTTTAGTAAAGGGTAACCTCTGCTCTGAAAGCTAAGGTAAAGCCCGCCCCCCACAATAGCGAAAAGCATAATCCACTCTAGCGGTTTAATCAAGTCTTGTAAAAGTGATTCTAAATTGGATATCCATTCGACCATATCGAAAAATAGGGATTAATTTTCAGTTAAAACTTAAAATTAAAACTTAGTAATATTTTTTTATAAATATTTTGATTTGATTTAAAAAACTCTAAACTTTAGTTAAAAATCAGAAAAATGCAGACACGAAGAGATTGGTTGCGGTCATCACTAGGTATAGGAGGTTTAATTCTAGCACCGCCAAATATTTTAAGCGCTAAAGAAAAAGCAGATTTTATTCCAAGAAGTTTAGACCCCATAATTCGTTTAAGCTCAAATGAAAATCCATTTGGACCCTCTAAAAGAGTTCAACAAAGGATTAAAAATTCCTTCAATCATGCATGTAGATATCCCTATGCCTACTCGGATAATTTAGAGGAAATTTTAGCGAAGAAACATGGGGTAGATCCAGAATCTATTATAGTAACAGGAGGCTCAACCGAAGGATTAAAAATAACAGGTCTTACTTTTGCCTCAAACGGGGGAGAAATAATTTCTGGACAACCTACCTTTTTAGCTATGATGAAATTTGCAGAGCAGTGGGGAGCGTCAGTTAATTGGGTTCCTGTTGGGGCAGACAAGGGATATGATTTAGATGAAATAGAAAAACGTATTTCTTCAAAAACAAAATTAGTTTTTCTATGTAACCCAAATAACCCTACAGGCACCTTGGTTCCAGCAAAAAAGCTTGTTGATTTTTGTAATGCGGCTAGTAAAAAAACAATAGTTTTTTCTGACGAAGCCTATTATGATTTTATTGATATCCCAAACTACCCGAGCATGGTTGAAGCGGTAAAACGTGGAGATGATGTTATAGTATCAAAGACCTTTTCAAAAGTCTATGGCATGGCAGGATTACGAGTAGGTTATCTAATTGCCAAACCACAAATTGCTGAAAAGATTCGAAAAAACATTGTGGCAATGAGCAATGTTTTGGCAATTGAGGCAGCAAAAGAGGCTTTAAATGATAAAGAATTTTACGAATTTTCTTTAACAAAAAACAAAGAAGCTAAATCTAGAATATATAAATTATTAGATCATTTGAAATTAAATTATGTGAAATCACATACTAATTTTATCTTTTTTCATTCCCAAAAGGATATCCATGATTTAGGGCCAAAAATGTTAGAAAAAGGTGTTCGTATTGGAAGACCTTTTCCTCCTTTTTATGATTGGTGTCGTATTAGTACAGGAACTATAGAAGAGGTTGATATTTTCATAAAAGGTATGTTAGAAATTTACGAAAGTTGAGGTTATTCTTCCTTAACAATAATGTAAGTTGCCTTCACTCCTGTTGCAAGATTCCAACGATTAGCACCAACTAATTTGCCTTTATCGTCAAATACACGAACCTCAGCGGTATTGGGCCCTGATTCTCCTTGATTTAAGGCAACAAAATCAATTTTGTTAAAACCCTTAACCAAATCAATTGCAATAGTTTTGAATCGTTCTAGCAGCAATACTTGTGGAACAACCTCTACATCATTAAGCATAATGCGTATAAGGTCTCCGTCGGGAGATTCGTGATCTCTAACCGCAATTTGAACAAATTTCCCATTATTCCTGAAATCACCCAAATATTGATCAGTTTTAAATAGATTAGGATTTTTTTCTTTTTCAGATTTTCGATTTAACCTATTTAAATATTGTTTACCGGGATCCAAAAATTGTTCATTTTCTCCAAAGCGAAGGCGGGGGTTTTCAATATCATTTTTGGGATCTTCAAATTCTATTTGAGGGTTGAAGAAATCTTCAGAAAGAAATGATTTTTCTTTTTTAGGCTGAATTAAGCTTGGCCCTTTTTTCTCGATTGGTGAAAGGAGAATTTTGGGGGATTCATTTGACTCAACATTGTTTTGACTCCAACTTGAAACCGTATGGAAAAAAAAACATAATGTAAAAAAAAGCCTGTTCATCATTATTATCTATAACAATTCTTGCAGCAAACCTAGCAGGAAATCCTCTTAAACTCAAGTGTTTTAACAACTTTTTAATTAAGAAGCGTCTTTTTATTTACCTTTAACGACATTAAATAAAGACCACTATGCAAATTGCAACTCTTGATTGGCTTATCATTTCCTTATTTTTTGCTTTAACCTTAGGAATTGGAATTTATGTTTCTAAATCATCTGGGAAAAGCGCAAATGAATTTTTTCTTTCAGGGCGAAGCATGCCATGGTGGCTTTTGGGATTATCTATGGTTGCTACAACATTTTCAACCGACACTCCGAATTTAGTTACAGATATCGTCCGAACAAATGGAGTTTCAGGCAATTGGGTTTGGTGGGCTTTTTTAATCACCGGTTTATTGACAGTTTTTGTTTATGCAAAGTTATGGCGTAAATCAAATGTTAGTACAGATTTGGAATTTTACGAGTTACGTTATGGAGGGAAGCCAGCAAGTTTTTTAAGAAAGTTCAGAGCAATCTATTTAGGAATTATTTTTAACGTAATCACTATGTCAGCTGTAACATTAGCAGCAATTAAGATTGGGGGAATTATGTTAGGATTAGAGCCCTGGCAAACCGTTGTTTCAGCCGGAATGGTTACTGTAATCTTTAGTGCTGTAGGCGGCTTTAAAGGTGTTGTTTATACTGATGTAGTTCTTTTCTTTGCAGCAATGGTAGGCTCAATTGGAGCAGCTGTTTACTTGGTGAATATTCCAGAGGTTGGAGGGATTGATGCTTTGCTTACCAATGAAAATGTAGTAGGGAAAATATCAATACTTCCAGATTTTGGAAACAGAGAAGCCTTGATTACTCTGCTAATAATACCACTTGCTGTGCAATGGTGGAGCGCCTGGTATCCAGGGGCAGAACCTGGCGGTGGGGGCTATATTGCTCAACGAATGTTTGCAGCTAAAGATGAAAACCATGCTATTGGAGCGACTTTCTTTTTTAACATAATGCATTACGCATTACGTCCTTGGCCTTGGATTATAGTTGCCCTTGCTTCCTTAGTAGTTTTCCCTGATCTTGAAAGTATTCAAAATGCCTTTCCTAGCATCACACCTGACAAACTAGGAAATGATTTGGCCTATCCTGCAATGTTGACAAAGCTGCCAACGGGTTTGCTTGGACTAGTTTTGGCATCTCTGATTTCCGCATATATGAGTACAATTTCAACCCAATTAAATTGGGGTTCATCTTATATCGTTTATGATTTCTATCAAACACAAATTAATCCACAAGCTTCTCAAAAACGTTTAGTAGCTGTTGGTAGAATTTCTACCGTTTTACTTATGGTTTTAAGTGCTCTTCTGGCATTGTTACTTCAAAATGCAATGCAGTTATTTAACTTACTCTTAGTTTTTGGGGCAGGGACAGGTCTAATATTTATTTTACGTTGGTTTTGGTGGAGAATTAATGCTTGGAGTGAAATTACGGCAATGGTTGTTTCTGGCCTTATTTCATTAATTCTAACTATTCCATCTGTAAATAGTACTTTGTTTGGGAGCGAAGGTTTAATGCCGGGGTGGGCTGAGTTTCCGTTTGTGGTTGGTGTAACAACAAGTTTATGGCTTATAGCAACTTTCCTTACTCCAGCAGAAGACGCATCAGTATTACGTTCTTTTTACAAAAAAACACAACCTGGCGGCCCAGGGTGGACTAAAATTATAGACGAAGCCCAAAAAGAATCTATTGAGCTTGTTGACGACAAACAAGGCTGGAGTGTTCCTTCTGGAATAGTCGCAATGTTACTTGGATGTGTCCTGATATATAGCATAATGTTTTGCACAGGATATTTTATCTACGGAGACTATCAATTCGCATTTCCACTATTAGGAATTTCTTCGGTTTCAGCATTTTTATTAACAAAAATCTGGAAAAAAATCAAGGTAAGCGTCCTTTAAATCTATCCTAAAATTACACCTGCTATAGTAGCTGAAATCAAGGATACCAGTGATCCAGCAATCATAGCCTTAAAACCCAGTTCAGTTAAAAACTTCCTAGTTTTTGGAGCTATAATACCAATACCCCCAATTTGGATGCCTATAGAGGCAAAGTTTGCAAAACCACAAAGCATATAGGTTGCCATTATGACTGATTTCTGATAGCTAAAATGAATTAAACTCATGCTATTTTTTAGATCTACGAGCTGAGTGTAACCTACAAATTCACTTGCTACAAGTTTGATGCCTAATAGTTGACCCATAAGTGCCACATCTTCTGACGCTACACCAATAATCCACATCAAAGGGGCAAAAAGATAACCTAATAAAAACTCAATTGAAAAACTTTGATATGGAGTGTTAATCGATATCCAATTGTTGATTCCTACAATATCTCCAAATCCTGAAAAAGCACTGCTTAACATGGCAATTAATGCAATAAATACCAAAAGCATAGCTGCAACATTCACAGCCATTTTGATTCCTTCTCCTGTTCCGATGGATATTGCAGACAATAAGTTAGAGCCAATTTTATCATTAGAAATACTTATATCTGTTTTTATTTTTTCTGTTTGAGGATACATTATTTTAGCAATTATAACCGCTCCTGGCGCCGCCATTACTGAAGCGGCCAAAAGGCTTTTGGCAAATTCTAGCCGCATTATAGGATCCTCACCCCCAAGAAAACCTATATATGCTCCAAGAACACTTCCGGCAACAGTTGCCATGCCGCCTACCATTACTAAAAATATCTCAGAACGATTCATTTTTTCTAGATAAGCCTTAATAAGAAGTGGAGCTTCTGTCTGACCTAAAAAAATATTACCTGCAACTGATAGACTTTCAGCTCCGGAGATTTTAAATATTTTGGTTAATCCCCATGCAAGGAAACCAACTAGCTTTTGAATGATTCCAAAGTAATACAAAATAGAACTCAATGCAGAAAAGAATATTATTACTGGCAGGGCTTGAAAAACAAATATAAAACCATAAGTTTCAGTATTTCCAAACTCTCCTAATAACATTTTAGTTCCTTCCCCGGTATATTCAAGGACTTTAATAAAAAATCCTCCCATAGTTTCAAAAACACTTTTGATAAAGTTTATTTTGAGAACCCCAATGGCAATAAATATCTGAAAAAATAAACCAATTGCAACTGTCCTCCAAGGGATAGCTTTTCTATTGTTACTTAAAAGATATGCTATAAATAATAAAAAAATAATTCCCAAAGCACCCCTAAAAAAAGAGATTAAAGAAAGCCCTGCATTTGGGATTAGTTCCATTGTGTAAAATTAGTTTTTTAAAGATAGTAATTCACATATCTTTGAGCTAACAAAAAAATAAAGAGCGTGTATTTCTTAACACCATTTATATTTCTAATGTTCTTTTCCTGTAATTCTGAATTGGAAGAGTCTTCACTTGGACAATCTGGAACAAATATTAATGCTCAAATTTCATCGCCAGCATCAAATAATAATTCAACTTCTAGTATTTCAGAACTAGTTAGCCCAAATTTAAATGATGGATCTATCACTTTTGAAGAAGTTACGATTAGTTTTTTAGAAGAAGATATACAGCCTAGTAATAGGACCTCTGGTAATTGGGGGAGATTTGGAGGCATTGGCTCTGTAAATTTATCAGTACTATACTCTGATAATCCAGAAAGTAACGATTTAAATGATTCATCTAAAGTTATTAAAGTAACTGAGCCTTCTGGAATTCAATCTTGGGCGGGGTTTTACTTTGTTCTTGAAGAAAACCTAAATTTTCCTGAAGGAAAGGAAGCTATTTCCTTTCAATTTTATTCTCCGGGACCTGGGCATATTGTATTACTAAAATTAGAAGATCAACTACCAAACGATTCTATTGGAAAGAAAACAACGGGAGACTTATTTGCAGAAACAACTGGAGTTGGATGGGAAACTCTTGTGTTTAATATCCCAGACTTAGATGGAAGAAATGGAATATATAATACAATCACTATGATTTTAGGACATGATCTTTCAAATCAAACAGAAGTCAATTATTATTTAGACAATTTCAATTTCTCCCCACCACTAACAATAATTGCTGATCCAGCTAATATAGATTCAAGCGAAGAATCGACTATTTATTCTGGTTATCAGCTGGTTTGGAATGATGAATTTAATTATGAAGGCGCTCCTTCAGACGAAAAATGGCATTTACAATATATTCCAATAATTGATGGGGGCTGGGCTAACAATGAAGAACAACATTATACAACAAGAAAGGATAACTCTTTTGTAAGTGATGGAACTTTAAAAATAGTAGCTAAAAAAGAGCTGTATGCTTATGAGGGAGTAAACAGGGCTTATACATCTGCTAGATTAAATTCAAAATTTGATATCCAGTACGGTAGGATTGATGTTCGAGCTAAGCTCCCAGTTTCAAAAGGGACTTGGCCGGCAATTTGGACCTTGGGGACAAACATTGGTGAGGTTGGTAATTTTTATGGCACCTCTGACGGCAATGTAGGATGGCCTGAATGTGGAGAAATTGACATTATGGAGCAAAATGGAACAAACAAACAGCTCCTTTATGGAACCTTCCATTGGTCTGATTCCAGTGGCCAACAGGATTCTTTCGGTTTGATCAAAGACATTTCTTCATTAAATGTTTCTAATTTAAGTACGAAATTTCATCTTTATTCTTTGATATGGACTTCAGCATCATTGAAAATTTATGTAGATAATTTTCTTGTTTCAAGCATTGAAAACACTGCCTCCGTTCCTTTTGATAATCCACATTATTTACTGCTTAACGTTGCTATGGGAGGAACTTTAGGAGGTGTTGTGCCAGGCACTTTTGAAGAAGACAAGATGGAAATAGATTATGTAAGGTTTTACCAATAGATTTTTTAAAACTCGGAGTCTAATATTTTTTTAATCATTTCACGAGCTGTGATTAGCTTTATTTTATGAACACTGTCAATATAATTCCCGTGATTAATTTTATTATCAATGTGTTTTAGTAAGTCTCGCGAAGAGGGATTTTTCATATTACAAATTTATGGGAACCTCAATTAATAGTATTCGACTTTTTGAAGCTATGCTAAAAGAGAAGGTTTCCGTTTCCCAAATTCCTAAAGCATCTCTTTTTTTTAGATCTTCTCCCTCTATTACTGCGGATCCATCTATAAGGAATGCATAAACACCATTTCCCTTTTTATTAATTTGATACTCTATTTTAGAGTCTTTATCAAAATCTCCCATATGAAACCAAGCATCTTGATGAATCCACATACCTGGTCCCTCTTGATAAGGGGTTACAATAGGATATAAAGCATTATTTTTTTTAAGTTCTTTAAGACTTTTTTGATCATATCTAGGTTTTACGTTCTTTTCTTTAGGTAAAACCCATAATTGAAGAAGATTCACATGTTTGTCTTTGTTTTTATTGTACTCACTATGAAACACTCCCGTTCCTGCACTCATTACTTGAATATCGTCAGCTTCGATCACCCCGATATTGTCCATACTGTCTTTGTGCTCCAATGCACCTTCTAAAGGAATAGTTATAATTTCCATATTATCGTGTGGGTGAGAGCCGAAACCCATACCAGGCGCAATTATGTCATCGTTTAGAACTCTCAGTGCGCCAAACTGAATGCGCTCAGGATCAAAATAGTTTGCAAAACTAAAAGAATGTTTAGCATGAAGCCAACCATGGTTTGCATCTCCTCGTGAGCTTGAAGAATGGAATATTTTTTTCATAACAAATAATAACTGTTGTAGGTACAAATGTACTATTTATTTTTTTCTTTTTTATCTATAGATTTTTTGGCTTTGACTAATGAGTCGATAAGCTTTTTTTTGGAGTTAAGATATTCAATAAGTATTTTGATTTTTGTTTCATTTTCATTCTTCTCTTTTTGCTTTTGCTTTTCCTCAGCTATAGTATTTTTGATCTCCATATAGGTAGTTGCTACAAAACCAATTATGATTGCGATACAAACTATATAGGCGACTATTTCTTCAGCTTCTGAGAGATACATAATTTTTTATCTTAGCGCAAAATTAAATATTAGGATTCAGTATGGAGTGTTTAAAAACAAAAATTTGGTTTGCTTCAATTTTGGGGATATTTCTCATTTGCCCAACTTCAATTGTAGGACAAAACCAGACTCAGACCACAACTATAACTCTTCAAGAAGTAGCTCTCAAAGCACCAAGGACACAAACAGATCAGAGCATACTTCCCATTTCTTTTAGCACGAAAGATTTGACTTCTTTTCAATCCATATATCAACAACTTTCTCTTCAAGAATACTTGGGTTCTGTTCCAGGGTTATTCATTCAAAACGCAAACAACTATGCTCAGGATTTGAGAATTTCATTGCGTGGCTTTGGTGCTCGTTCAGCTTTTGGAATTAGAGGAATTAAAATAATTGTGGATGGAATTCCCGAAACCACACCGGATGGTCAAGGACAATTAGACAACTTACCTTTAGGTTTACTAAAAAGCTTTGAAGTCCTTCGCGGACCCTCTGCGAGTTTATATGGAAATGCTTCAGGGGGCGTTATTTATCTTAATACCCTTGATAGTATTGAAAATAAACTAGCTCAGCTTAAAGTGATTTTTGGTGCCTTTGGTTTCCAGTCCTATCAACTTAATACCTCTTTGAAAAATGAAAAGACACTTGCCTTGATTCACGCAAATCGAATTCTAACAGATGGATACAGACAAAATAGTGGATTTGAACAAAACCTATTTAATTTAAAAGTAAAACATCAGTTTACAACACAATCAAATATGCAAATACAGCTGAATTACACTAATAGCCCAATAGCTAAGGATGCTGGTGGACTAACCATGGAGGATACAGAAGCAGATTGGAGAAAGGCAAGGCAACGTAATATTGATTATGATACTTACGAAACTATTGATCACTTTAAAGCAGGTGTTCGGTGGGAGCAAAATTGGAGAAGAAAATGGAATTTAGATACCTATGGGTTTTATTCTTTCAGAGATTTTTATGGAAAATTACCCTTTGAAAATGGTGGTATTATAGATTTAAGCAGAAATTATTATGGCTTTGGAAGTCGTCTTAATTTCAAAGAAAAAAAGCATCATTGGCAACTTGGGCTCGAAACTGCTCAACAAGAAGACCAGAGAGATCGCTATCTTAATCTGAAAGGAATTCAGGGGTCACAAAGTTTTTCACAGTTAGAAAACTTTAGAAGTTTAGGGATTTATATTTTGGATGAAGTGAAGTGGCAGGAATTTTTTTTGAGAACCAGTTTACGATATGATGATTTAAGTTTAGGTGCAAATTCAGTTTCCGAAGAGCAAAGGTATAATGTCCTAAACCCCAGTATTGGTTTGAGTTATGAAATAGCCACCAAGCAAAGATTATATGCTAATTTTTCAACCAGTTTTGAGACACCTACATTGTCAGAACTTTCTTCAAACCCAAACGGGAAAGAAGGTCTTAATTTAGAATTGAATCCGTCAAGGGCTACGAATTATGAATTTGGATGGAAGGGCTTGTGGGCAAAAATACAAATCGAAGCTAATTTATTTTTCACACAAAGCTCAAATGAAATACTTCCCTACGAATTAGAGGCCTTTCCAGGAAGATCATTTTATCAAAATGCTGGCGCTACTGAGAGGCTTGGATTAGAATTTTCAGGATTTTATAAAACTAAATTTTGGGAAGTAAATGCAAGTATAACTAGTGCTAGATACCAGTTTTCTAAAAGCGAGACTTTTGATGGGAATGCACTCCCTGGCATTCCTAATAATCAATTTTTTCTTCAATTAAGCTATTTTACAACCACTGATTGGAAACTTCAGTTAACAGCCGAAAACATAGGTGCCTTTTACGCTAACAATTCAAATACAGTTAAGATTGATGCATATCAAAAATTTAGAATTCAAGGAGGTAAGGAAGTTTCTATCGGAGGAGTCAATGCTGATCTTTATGCAGGGGTTAATAACCTTTTTAATGCAAAGTATTTTGACAATATTCGCTTAAATGCATTTGGTAAAAGATATTATGAACCCGCACCAGGGCGAAATTTATTTTTTGGAATAAGCATGGGACTATAGCTTTTTCAAAGGAAAAAATGGAATAAGAGTTTAGTGTAATTTTATTTGTTAGCTTTCAAAGCCAATACCAATAGAACACTTTATTCTATCTTTACCTAATGCGTTACTTAGTTACATTCTTGCTTTTTTTGAGTGGCTTCTCTCTTTTTTCACAGAACTATTCTGAGAGAAAAATAAATCGAATACTGAGTAAAATTGAAGCACTAAATAAAGCACATGTTGCGATAAGTATTAGAAGTTTAGAGAGTTCAAAGCCAATTGTTTCATATCAAGCGGATCACTACATGACTCCTGCTTCAAACACTAAACTACTTACTTTTTTAGCATCTTTAGAGAGTTTTGACTCTCTTCCAGCACTTTATTATCACGATAAGGATTCTGTCACTCATTTTAAATCAACGGGGTACCCCTTGCTTTTACATCCATTCTATCCTGATGAAGAACTTTATTCTTTTTTAAAGGGGAAAAATCATTTAGTCTATTATAAACCAAAATCTAATTTAAAACCTCAAGGCCCAGGGTGGTCATGGGACGATTATTCCTATTATTTTGCTTCTGAGATTAGCCCTTTTCCAATCTATGGGAATGTGATTCAAGGTTATGGCGATACTAATGATCCAAGTTTTTCCCCCAGTGGATTAGAAACTCATTCTACAAGCGACTCTTCAGTATTAAATCTAAAGAGAGAACGTTTTAAAAACCTTTTCTATTACAATTCCGAAAAGTGGAATTTGAAAGACACTTTATATCAACCATTTATAACTAGCGATGATCTTTTTATACGATTATTAAGAGACGAATTAAATCTACCTATAAGTTTATCAAGTCAATCTAAAAGATCAGAATGGGAACTGTTATATACTCGCCAGGAGGAAAAACTATATAAAGCTTTACTTCAGGATAGTGACAATGGAATTGCAGAATCACTAATGGTGATGATTTCTCAAAAGCGATTTGATGAGATGAATATAGAAAGAACAATCGAAACTTTAAAATTTCAATGGAGAAATTGGCTTCCTGATCCACTTGAATGGGTCGATGGGTCTGGAGTTTCGAGATATAATATGATAACCCCAAGAACAGTGGTAGCAGTACTCAGGAAGATTTATAGTAAATTGGGCCTTAATACAGTCAAAAACTATTTTCCTCAAAGTGGGCGCTCTGGGACAATAAAAAAGTACGATTTAAAAAATGTGTACGCAAAAACAGGAACTCTTCTCCATAATTGCAACCTCTCTGGTTATTGG
>MDTB01122260.1_pt1 | contig 24254 bp, 36 predicted proteins | sample 811161 | NCBI WGS metagenome assembly MDTB01 (sample SAMN05326650, study PRJNA326480) | marine metagenome | isolation source: seawater | place: Mediterranean Sea | collected 2009
ATGTGGCATGATCTCCTTGCGTATGAAATCATTCATCATGTAGTCAGTAACTGTGCCACTGTCGGGAATGTCCCTACCCATAATGAGTTCTAAACGTTGCATGAGATTTGCTTGAGTACATACACAGTATAGCAAAGCAGCGAGGAAAATCATCATAGGTTGGGACAGTTTGTGAATTGGTTGGGTTGACGGGTGGGTCAAAAAATGTCAGCTGACCCGATAGTACAAAAATACTCTATTTTGAGTGAATTGGAAATGTGATGGTCTCGTTATCATCTAGTGAGTAAACTGTAGTTGTATTGTTATCAACAACTGCAACGTCCTCTAAGTTATCAATTAGTTCTTGTAATACGACATCACACATTGTTAGTTCAATCTCATCAAATATGTCGTCTTGATTATAATTTTCATAATCAGACATTAGAGTTTGAAATACAAACTGCTCCATAGATTTGTAATCCATACTATCACAAATCAATTCACAATATGCCTCCTTAATGTCATACAACTGTTCATTTGTTAAATTGTACTTAGGCATGAGATTGCGCCTCCTTTTGTGTTACTAATTCAGAGACAATGTTAAAGAGTTCATAGTAACTAACTCCCTCCCAATCGTCCCAGTTACTAACATAATCCCAATTAGAATAATCCACACTATTATCAACATATGTTGGTGCAGATTTCAATTGATTCTTCTTACCGAACCAGAATGTTCGTCCGAAGTATTCACTTTGTACCATGATAGTTGTTGTTAATTAAGGACAGAAAAAAGGGGAGTATTAGTTATACTCCCAGAAGGCAGGTTCACAAACTTTATCAGTTAAAGTGTTGTAATCCTCGTTGTTAACATTCTCAGGTAAACCCATATCGTTGAAGTATCTTATTATTTCAACCAATGCAGTTTCTTCTGCTTCGGTGATACTTAGTGTACGCATGGTTTGTGACATTTAGTGATGAAATAAAATGAAGTGAAAGAGGTAGCAGATGTCTGTCAATGATTGATGTTAGAAAGCGTGTCTAACCCATTGACTCAGGGATGCCAACCCCTTCCACTCTTCTAATATAGACTAAAAAACCCCCTAATGGGGGTTTGGTGTGACAGTTTGTCAAGTGGTTTAATCCATGTAACAAATCTCAAGACTGACGCAATCATTCGTATGTGCCTCTAGACTTGGGTCATCCTCTTCGGGATGATCGTCATAATACTTTAACTCTTCCTTAACGTATTCATCCCATTCCATGATCATCCTCTAGCAATGTGTGATCTATATTATAACATGAATCGAGCAGTTTCAATGCCTTCTTAACAATTAAGAACACAAAGAGGGGCAACTGCTCCTCATTACAATAAGAAGCAACGTAACGTGCCATGATTAAATTGTTAGGGTTAAATGTAAAGAAGGGGTCATGAGACCCCTTGTGTATTATAGCATACTATCTTTCGATAGTGTACCCGTCAAAGAACAGGTCTGCATTTGCTACCGATGCCGAGCAATTGCCCGTGTTGCCAATGTACCAAGTGAAATTCTTTTGCCATACATGCACACCGTGTAAGAATGTGTCTAGAATGGCGTTCAGTCTTGACTTGGTTGTTACTGTGTCCCACCCGCATGATGATAATGTGATATCACCAAACGAGGTCACGTAACCAATTCTATTGTTGTGAAGGTAAATTGAGGTGTTGCCCTCGTCATCCTTCTCAACCCGTGTGTTTGAAGATTTCCATGCATCGCCGTTGCTGAGTGAGCAGATGGCAGTTTGCATTTGTCTTTCAATCTTACGCATGAAGTGGATTTGTTTGGAACTCCTTAAGTATGGCATAAAAAAAGACCCCTGTGAAGGGGTCTTGTGTAGGTTTGTTTACTGGCACAGTGCCTCAAACCTTTGACGGACTGCGAACTCGATATCATCTGAGTTCATCATAGCAATGTCCCCTGTGTCGGTTGCTTCTTGAATGACCTCTTCATAGCAGGTTTCAAGAATTGACTCGTGGGCAGCGACTGACATAAAACGTTTGTTGTGTGTACTCTTTAATTATAGTCAATAAAAAACCCCTTACGGGGTTTTGTAACGATTCAGTAACAATTTAGTACCAGTTCCTAGACTGTCCACTGCTTAACTGTTTTAACTAGTTCGGCGTGGTACGGTGTAACAAATGATACACCTTGTGAAATGTCCTTGACTAGTTCGTTGACCTCCCACTGATGGATTGCCCATCTTTGGTTGAAGTCCTTGACGTAGCGATCAAAACTGATGAGTCTTGAATCTGAAGGACGGGACACTTTAGCAACTGGTTTTGCTGCTACTGGTTTCTTAACCTTAACTGTCTTGACGACTGTCTGAGGTTTTGCTGCTGGTGTTGCCTTACGAGTGCGTCTCTTACGAGGGGTTGCAGTCTTGGCAGGTGTTGCAGCAGTTGAAACAGGCATGAAAGAAATTCATTTGAACTCTTTCATTCTACACGAGAGGGGTTGACAAACTTTCAATTGTAACGAGATTGTTGTAAAAAAGTCCAGTTTGTCAACTGTCCACTCTATGTGTTAATAACTGTGATTGTCACTATGATAGTAATAGTCATCGTTATTCTTGAACTTAGTCACTTTCTTTTTCTTAATCCTCCTGACATTCTTTACATTTAAACCGTAATCATCGAAGTCATTAACAAATTGTTCCTTAAGTTTGGATGATTTGTTATGCTTACTGTTTCTTGCCATTGTTGTTAGTTAGTGACGTATTATTTAGATTCAACTAACACACCAGATTTGATCTGATTGTTAACAAATCGTCCCACACTTCCATCACTAAGTAATAACTCATGTGCTGTTAATACTTCACATAGTTTATTAGTGAATTCTAATACATCTTCACAGTTAAATGTATATTCTTTGTTAATATTACTATTATATACTATTTTCACTTCATTTTCAAGTGTTTCGACTGATTTAACAGCAGAAGAGGTGAATTGATCGTAAATAGTTGACATTTTAGTGTTGTAGTTAAAGGTTAACTCGAAAATACTCGAAAAAACGCAAAATATCAAAAAATAGCTTTCTTAAACTTCTTAAAAAGTCAAAAAAGTCATTTTCTCGTCTTTTTGTTTTCCACAGGGTTGTGAAAAACTCAAAAAGTCATAAAAGTGCGTTTGTCCCGATTACCTTCTAATTATACAATGTCCTTCGAGTCTTTTCGAGGTCTTTTGTGCCACTTTGAGTACTGGCACACGTTGACTTGACATTCGGTCAGGCGCAGCCTAAGACGACATCTCTAGAGCACCTTACATATATTTTTTAATGTATTTTAAAAGTTTTCCACAACACCTCTAAAAACTGTGGAAAACTCTGTTGTGCCAGTGTGCGGAGTGTCATCAGTCCAACCCCAATCCAGGTAGATTGTCTCTAGACTGTTCATAGACTGCATACTGTCGTTTTACAATAGATTTAATGTCATTTAGATATGATTGTAGTATACATTCATCACTATTATTGAGTATTAAATCTTCTACATGTAATATGTGTTCTGCTATGAATAATAGTTTAGTTTGATTGTTGATAGTCATGGTTTTCTATATGGTAGAGGCCATAACATATGCATACCTGTTATTAATAGAATAGTGAATGCAAATGGGAACAGTGTTGTTATTACTATCATGTGTTTAGTACGACGATTAGTCTAATGACCATGAATATAAAGAATACGTAGTAGACCCACATTATAGTGAGACCTATCTTATTATGCCTACTACCTCTCTTATAGCGTACTTCACCACCACGATCCCATCCATCTTGCATGTATTCTTTTGGATCAATCTTCCATGTGGGTTTGTTATCATGTAGATTCATTTGGATAACCTGGTGGCATAGGTGTGTGTTGATCAACTACATCTTGTGCTGTTAATTCAAAACTTGGTGTGTATTCATGTCTTGATGCATACTCTCCTGCTTGACCCATAGTTTGTACCATATAATCAACACAATCTCTGTAGTCATTACCATCAGTGATACAGTTTTCCACATCTTCTGGGGAAAACTCTTTGAGGTTGATTAGTGTACGTCTCAATTCATTATAATACTCATTGTTCTCATCTGTTGTCTCATGTACTTGTTCTGCATCAACTAATTCAATGAGTGTTGTTAATTGTTGATTGCTTAGGGGGATGGTGAGTTTCATCTGTTGAATATTAAATTAAATGATAATGATATTCTATTATGATCTGTTTCATTTACACGTGTACCATGCATCAAGAAACTTGGCCATAATACTATCATACCTTTCTTAGGTGTGATTTGTCTTGCCATATTCAAATGAGCAATCATGAAATTACTTTCCATCACATATTGTGGATTGTGGAAGTAAATATTGCCATCCTTTGAATTTGTTGAGATATAATACACGCCACTGATATCAGCACCACCATGACTGTGCAAGTGTGCATACTGTCCATTTTGTGTTGACGTGAACCATGCATTCTCCATACGATAGGGTGACTCATCAATACCAATGTTAGTGAGATACTCATTAACATGTTTTTTTATGAAGTTTAACATGTTGGGGCTATGTTCTAACACGTTCGACCCAAATGGATTTGGTGTTAATCGATGTGTATCTTTACTCCAACCCTCTCTATGCTCAAATTCAGTCAGTTTAAGATCAGATTCAGCATCTTTTCTCTCTCTAATTGATTCACATGTGTATTGATATAATGGAAGGGGAAACCATTGATCAGTTGTCATAGAAATTCGTACCCATCAAGTGTTCGTGGTCTCTTGACCTCTACTTCAATACTATCAAAGATTCTATTCAATGATTGTGCATACACTCTGTATCCACTACCAACATACAATTGACCAGCAAGCACAGAGAATGTAGCAACACCCCAAAAGATATAATAAAACCGTGACTTCACTTGATTGCGTTGCTTCTCTTGACGTGCATAACGTCCTGATCCTCGAAATTGTGATGGTAGGGTGCCTCCTTGACCCCATGAGGGCATTGGTGGTACACTATAGTCTTCATCAATTGCTCGTGCAGTCATAAAATACTCATTCGTTGTTTACATTATAAAACCCCTGACATGATTTGTCAAGGGTTTCTGTGGATATTTAATTTTTCTTTATTTCGGAAGTAAGCTCCTACATATTCGTTTATCGCCGTGATTCATCTCTTCATCAATAACACAGTCGTAATAATCATTTAGTTCGGTTAGTCTGTCCTGTGTAACGTCAGACTCAATGTGATTCCATTCTGCTAACTGATTCTGAGAGATGAGATTATGCATATACTACCTCGTGATTGAATTAAAAACATAACAAAGTGACTTTGGATTCATCTTGCTTCTCTCTAATTCTACCACTATTTATGTGGAATGGGTGACATTTCAAACTGTATGTAACAAGAATTTATGCCTATTTCTCTAGTAGGATATAGTCTATACAATTTGGATGCTCATGGATATAGGGTACATCCTCTGTTGCTTCCATCTTAGCCTCGTATGAGTCATTTGCATACTCACATACTTCATGTGTATGAAGGTGGTGGTCGTGATAACCAACAATGTAATGTGACATTATTGTCGCACTCGAAAAACTATACTATATCTATACAAGTGGGGGAACTCCAGTGATGGCCCATGTCCTCGATGACTGACATATGCTGGAAATATAATAATTCTACCAGGTTTGTAGTCATGACTCTCAATCACTCTGCCCTTGTCTAGGATCTCAAACTGTCCACCATGCTCTTGACTCCACGTTGGGTTAGGGAGTACCATGATGGTTAATTCATCGCTCGTACCCTCTATGGAGTCTATGTGTGATGAACCATTACATCCAGAGTGTTGTAAGTTGACGAATATCTCTTGCAAATAATACTCATGGTTGACGAGAGTACATATTCTCTCGAACATATCAAAGAATGGTTGTGCTTTATCATGTAATACTGTGCATCTATTCAATGACTTGCGTTCAAATAGTCTGCATCCTAGCATTCTATGTGAACCACTGTCACCAAATGGCCATGTAGTTCTATTTGCTATGTTGTTTGCTTTGTATTCTAATTGGTCATTCAATACTTGTATAATATTATGCAAATATTGCTGATCAAATGTGTTATCTATTATTTTTGCGATCATCTTCCACTGATTTCATTGCGAGTGTTTCAATTAACAAATAGATCCATATGATACCCAATACCATAATTGCAAACAGTCTGATGTTCTCAGCATTGACAACGATCATACTCCTGTACCGAAATGATAATCCATGCTTACCCTATCACCGTAGTGCTTTGGATCTATGTAGAAGTTAAATGCAATACTTATTCTATCTTCATCACTGTATGACTCTTCAACATAATGCCACACATGACCAGGCATAACATATAGTTTTCCTGCTTCACTCGGCACTTGGTATTGAAAGTCATCATATAATTGTGAATAAGTTGCACCATCATTGCGAGCTATTATTAACTTACCACTGTTGGGTGGTGTCTTAATAAATGCAACTGCAATTAAATCTGCACGTGCATGGTGGTGTATAGAGTTATAGCAATGTTTCTCATTGATATTAACCCACCAACCAGTATGTTTCTTTTGCAGACTCTTCTTAAACTTACCAATAGTAATACTATTACACAACTCCCATGTGTCCCTCTGAATGTTTGAGAGACTTTTTGGGAGTTGATTGAGTATTTCTATTGGACATTGAGGTCCAAAAACGGGCGACTGCCAACCTCCGATGTTGCTGACAGCTTGAGAAGGATAGTCATGCTTAAGGGTGTATACATCCTTAATAACTCTATCCAAGTCATGATCTAAATTGACCGTGATTACAAAGTCTTGGAATATTTCATCCACGACCACACGGTTCATATCAATTGTCATGGTATATCATGCTGTTTTTTGTACGCAGCATACATTCTACCATAAACCATACCTTCATTAGATTTGAGTGGAGACCCTTCAAGAATCTCCCTCTCTCTATCTGTGATAACATTGTAAGCATCTGAGAGATATTCTCTCTCCCAGTCATTTACTGAGGTCATTTCTTTTTATTACAAAGTTTGTTTAGCATCTCTATTTCTGCTAGGATGCGTTGTGCTAGTTCATCATCATGATTAGTTTGTGCCTCACAATATTGTAGAACCAGCTCTCTCATGGATTCATCCATTTGCGAGTGATTCATAGAGTTCAGTGAGCTCATGTTGATTGAAAAAATGAGTGGACTCGTTTATGTAGTCATCGGGCTTCATCCATTCTAAGAACTCATTTGCAAATTCGATGGCATCATCTGTCCTATCTTCCTTAATTAATTGGAAGAATCTGTCCTCAACATAGTCGCAAATAGCGTCTCGTTGCTGAGATATTCGCAAGGCATCAATATTATTCACGATGCCTTCCTATATGCTGGTACACCCTCTGGATCTAACCATTTAGTATACTCTACATCCTCCAATGCTGTATCAAGTTGCATTTGGTTTTCAAGATAATACATGTCATTGTACCTGTTAGTGTACTCATTCCATTTCTGAATACGATAGTCTGGATTGCCATTTATCTCAAGCAATCCATCTTGTACGTATCGGTACGGAAATCTCTCTAGTATAACGTCCATTATACACGCTCCAGTGATGCTAGGTTGTTCAGGTGATCATACTCAACAAGGCGTAAACCCTGTGGTATCAATGCTTCTAGTGCTTTAACAAACTCAAGAGTGAAACGAGATTGGTAAGTCCAAAATGTTCTGTAATCTCTAGACAAGGGATCAGCAGTAGTATTGAGACGAACGGTAAATGCAGAGCGTTCGTTGTTTGTGTCAATAGGAGAGAGTAATTCTTTAACATGAGATACTACCAATGGTGATAGACGTTGCGCTTTGAGTTGCTGATTGTAGAACTTTTTAGACATGATGATAAAAGTACTGTGGTTAGTATAGGATAAAATGGACTGGATGTCAAGGATTATCTCATATAGAGATAACCACCTGACCAATCTGCTCTTGCTATGCACTCTCCATATGATCCTTCATCAATTAGATTGTAACGTGCATGCTTTGCTGGTCCTCTCCATGATGCTGGTTTGAATACGTCACCAGTCTTCTTATCTATAAATGCATGGACACTCTCTTGATTGTTGACCATCATGATCTTCCAGTACTTACGACCTTCTTTGACATCAAACACTGTATCAGATGAGTATCCTCTTCTGTCATAGTTTGTTTGCAGTGCTCTTCCCAATATAATTACTCTGTCTGCGACCTTCATTGTGTCTGGGTAGAATGCTGTCTTAGTCATGTTCCTTTGTTTGTTATGTACTTATTATAGTACGTGAGCAAGCGGATGCAATAGATCGTGGACACTCTCTTGAGTGTCACAAGCGTTCTACCTCATCCCAATATTTCCTGTATATTAACAAATTACACTGACCTACGCCATTTTTCTTTCCTTTATCTTCCCACTGTCGTACACACAGCGTAAAGTATGCTGTGTCTATGAAATTGACGAATCCTTCTTCATCACGAAATCTTACTCGGTCACCGACCGCAAAAGGAAACTTGGGTTGCATTGTTATAAGGCGAACTTGCTTATAGAAATGCATGTCATAAACGACAGCATGATAACAACATCCCATCCTCTAGTGCGAATGAAATATGGTATGCTAATGAGATCAGCAACAGCATGTAATACTGTGCCAGTGATCACATTGACATGTAAGATAACGAAGTAAGACACCACTATTAGTACAGATCCAATGACTCTACTAATAGTGTCTGCTTTCAAACTCATCATTCAACCTCTTCAAAATATATCCCATGAACAGTGTTGAATAGATCAATGTCCATGAATTCATCGTCTTGATACTTCATGCACTCTTCATCTTCAGGTGCAACGATAAACTCTTCACAGAAATACTGTGCAGACACTCCTAAATTATCAGCAGCACCGATGAGTTCATCAGTCTGCTCTGTGTTACAACCGATAACATGTATACAATACGCAATGTTATCAGTAAAGTCTTGGATCAAGTCGTTCATAGTAAATACCAATTCAGTTTGTTTACAGATTCATTACAATGAGCACATGATAGTGCAGACCAAGCAAAGTGATACACTCTGGATGGTTGAGAGCAGCATGGACAGACTATAATCTTACCATTTGACGTGCTCCTTGTCTTTGTAGTGACTTGGTTCATGAATGACCTGTTGATATACCTAGTATAGTACATCATGCGGCATTGTCACCCAAATTGAAACAGTTTGTGAACTGTCACACTACAGGCTGCTGCCCCTTTGGAACTTTGCTATATCTGACATAGTAATATCAGCAGCATAAGTGTACTGCTTTTGCTCTGCCTTACCAGGTATAGTAGTTGGTGGAGTATACTCGTAACCATCTTCAGGTGATGGTGTCCAATCAGGTTTCTGATTCCACTCATTCCAATCCTCTTCATTTAATAGGATTGTGTTGGGTGCTTTGCCACTCATCTTAGCAGCATCATCAGCATGTTGTTGATGATATGATTGAAGTCTTTCTAATTCTGACTCTAGATCAGCATGAAACTCATCAACAGATGCATCGTCAAGATACATTTGAATTGCTTCTGCTAACATTGTTCTTCTACTTTTCATACTGGTCTCCGTAAAGTCTTTAAGTATTCTAATACATGTGCTCTTACATCCATCAGTTCATTGAAACACTTCTGGTTATGAGCACAACCACGCAGTGCGTTGTCTGGTTTATGTACTGACTCTATGTATAAATCCAGTCCACGATTCCATTTCTGGTCATGTGATTCATGGTCATCAACGGAGTTTTGATCTTTCATAAGAACTTCTTGAGGGGTGTGTGACGTGCAATACGTTCTTTTGCCATTCTAACATACTCTTCGTGGATTTCAATACCAATATAGTTTCTGTTATGATCTATACATGATATAGCAGTAGTGCCTGACCCTATAAATGGATCAAGTACCACATCATTGACGTAACTATAGTATTGTACAATCTTATCTGATAGTTGTTGTGGGTATGGTGCTAAGTGTTTTGATGTAGTTTCAGGGTTAAATTGCCACACATTTGATCTCTCATAACCATCAGGTACTAATGACTGTTCTAATATATCAGGAGCATATGAGCGCACTGTCTTATCTATAAGGAAGGGTGCTGCTTTCTTGAATATTAGTATAGTCTCTGTAACAAGATTTGGTTTGTATGCTACTGGTTTACGATGCTGATAGAATCCACCGTTACGATTAACAGCAGATCCTTCTGGTTTCAACCATATAATATCATCAAGATACTGCCAACCTAACCTCTCCATAATACTAAAGAAGTGGAACGGTATCGCAAGTCTCTTACTCTCATGTGATCTTGACTCACGTGCCTGTATTACTGGTGATAGATTAACAGCACAGATTCTCCCTTGTATTGTGACTCTGTGAACTTCACGGAATATATCCTCAAGGAATTGTAGATACTTATCATAATTTGGCCATGTAGCATATGCTTTGGCATTATAATATGGAGGAGATGTACATGTAAGGTGTACACTATCTCCATCCATCTCAGTCAAATAATTTAATGCGTCGTCGTGTATGATCATCCAATACTCCTTGAAGATGATTTGTTACTGTTGCAGTCTCCATTGATTAATGATTTACGTCCATGACATAGTTTACAGTATGTCTTGACATTATCAGGAACATTATTGTGGTGGTCACCATCTAAATGATCTAAATCGAGACTATTCTCAAACCCTGCCCATGATAGACTAGGAACAGGACATGTCCATCCTAGATGACCATCATGATTTTCGCAATAGTTCTTTTTATGTCTTGTAACACCAGGTCTATCAACTCCTTTCTTACGTGCAGTGGCACAACTAGAGCATTCTGATTTGAATGACCAGTACTTCCACTCTCTTACTTGTACATTATTATTACATCCATCATTGACACATGTAGGGAGTGTGTGTCCTTCAGCAAAGAATCTCGCTTTCTGTTGCTGTGATACTGTAGAAGGCATAATTCTAGAATGTGATACTGTTAGTATAGCGGAAGTTTGTTTGGAATGGTGCTCAAGCGGTCACTTATTAAACTGGCATAGTCCTTGTTGAGTTCACACCCAAGATATGCTCTACTATTCTTCTTAGCTACCATTGCGGTAGTGCCTGACCCCATGAATGGGTCTAATACTATGTCACCCTTCTCACTACCAGCAAGGATACATGGTTCAATCAGATCAGGTGGATACACTGCAAAGTGAGCACCTTTATATGGTTTGTTGGTCACCGACCATACACTTCTCTTATTCTTAGTAGGGTATGATTTGGAAAGACCAGTGTGAGGTGACAATCCTGTCCCTTCATTATGATACTTACCATTTGTTCTGTCTCTTGTTCCCCAATCCTTAGCAGGTTCTTTAATAGCCTCATTATCATAATAATATTTCTTATTCTTACTAAACAAAAAGATATACTCATGTGACTTAGTACATCTATCCTTAACTGACTCAGGCATAGGGTTAGGCTTGTGCCATATAATATCCTGTCTTAGATACCAACCATCTGCTCTCATAGCAAATGCAAACATCCATGGTATACCAATTAAATCTTTTTCTTTGAGTCCGTCAAGTTTGTTTCCTCTACGAGGACACAGATCTGGGAGGTCTTGCTTAGTATTTGAGACTGTTTGTTTAACCAATCCTTGTCCTCGCCCTGGCCTGTAATTATAGTAACTATCCCCAAGATTAACCCAACAAGTTCCATCATCTGTGAGCACATTACGTACCTCTCTGAATACCTTAACTAAGTTATCAATAAATTGTTCTGGTGTGTCCTCCTGACCTATCTGTTCATCTTCATCACCATAGTTTCTTAAACCATAGTAAGGTGGAGATGTGACACACATACGTGCTTGTTCATCAAATTGCTTCAATGATGCAATGCAGTCACCATATAATATAGTATCTCTCATTTATAGTGACTCATCATTAAATTAAAAGCAACATCATAACTACATGTTTTAAGTAGTTTACCGTTGTGTATGACCACGTACCTATTATGTTTACCCATGACAGGAACAGCAGCCCACTCACCATACGGTTGTTTGGTAACAAAACCTGGCATCATAAACTTATCTTCTAATAGATAAGAGTTTTCTAACTTCTCTAACTTGGGTCTGGGACGTTTTGCCATACTATATCACCGTATGCATCTACTACATACGCATTAATGAAATGGTCTGAGTCTGGACACTGCGCTAGCTTGGGGAACCAAGCAGCAGCACTTACGCATGCAATGTCATCGTTGTCGAACCTGAGAGTATTATACACGCCCTGCTTCATGATGTCAAGTGCATACTCATCGACAAATCCCTCATAATATGCTGTGACCGTCGCTTTCTTAGTTGTATCAAGAGCTAGATACGTGCTAAGATCAAAGTACAGCAACGCACATTGATTCCTATTAGCATAATAGGACATCAAATCAAAATGAGATAGTTCGTTACCTATTGTTATCATCATTATCCACCCTTGTTGAGTTCATCAGTAGCATCTTCTATGAGTTTCTCTAAGAAATCTCTGTTCTTCTCTGTGTCCTCATCCTCTCGTGTTCCAAGTATCTTAGTTGTCTTGATGTGCTCGTACTCAACTAACATATCATTGAAGTATGTCTTATCAGTCTCTGACTTGAGTGTCAAGAAATATGCTATCTTATCTCTAAACTTCTTAAGACGGTGCTTACCCATCTCAATGAACTGTGAGTCAGTTGCAAGATAATCTTCAGTTGGGAAGTCTACCTTGTGTATTTTAGTATAAAACTCTGGAGATATAGGAAACTTAGTCTTATCAACATCATTAGTGAACTCAGTAGAATCAGTTAGTTCTCTTAGTTTCTGTCTATACAATGTATACTGTGCTTTAGTATCAGCATCAATAGGAGCATCAGCTAACTGTGTCCAATCTGTTTCATCTAATAGAAAATTCCTTGCTAGTCTTACACTCAATGGTGAGACTGCTTTCTGTTTAGAATACATTCTAGAAAGTTCATCTTGGAACTCAATATTCTCAAGTGAATCAATTATATAGAATGCATCAACCAACTTATCTTTGAATGCAGTTGCTTCAGTAGCACCAACTGCTTCCATCTCATAGTCAACCCACTGAAATGTATCAGTCTTAAAGTCTTTTACATACTTCCTACGTTTAGCAGTGTATGTGTCATTAGTGAACCACTGAAATGTGATAAGCTTATCCTTGTCACTATCCCATAAAGGATATAGTAGTGGAGTGAGCGTGTCCTTCCAATATGATTCAGGAATAGTTTTGGGTGTACCGTTGTACTCAATCTCCTGATTGATAACATCTAACTGTACTTGCAGTACTGGTGCATCTGCCATTGTATTATTAGTATCTCCGTTATATTTAGAAAGCTTTAATCAAGTACTTACATAATAAGTATGGTGTAACCAAAGGAACATCTATATCAGGGTCAATGGTAGCCTGTGGTTCTATCTTAGTTGTTGATTTCAATGTCAACGTTGCTTCAGAAGCACCAAGACCAGAACTATATGTAATACCTGGACCTGTCTCACCTTGAACAGTATATGATAGTGAATCAACAGCAGGTTTACTGATCTTACCAGCAGTAGGAACAAATACAAGACCTGTTACCTTCTCATTCCAGTAAATGAATTCAGCAATACCATAATGGTCACTGTCTAGATCATTATCATTAGCAGCACTAGGTGTAGCACGTGGTTGTTCAATCTTTATCTTAGTACCAACTGCCTTAGCATCTGTTGGTAATGCTACTGAATAAGTATACCATTGAGTATCGCCGCTGCCACCATCCCATGCTTGACTGACAATAGGGACATCACCAATGATAGGATCAGTTCTAACTGATGCTGGTGTGATAATAGTATCAACCAATGTCCAATCAGTTGAATCAGCAGCCTGATAGTATACACGTAACACTTCTTCTGCTATATCACCACCATTAACACCATTACCTCTACATGCTTTGATTGAGAAATAATTTGTGTTGGTTGTGTCAACTGGATTCAATGTAATGAATCGTGTGCCAGTATTACCACTGAGACCACCGAACTTGACATAGTTGGTATACTGTTGTGAACTATTAGCAGTTAAGAATAGTTGATCAACAACTCCAGCAGCATCATCAATTGTAGATACAATCTTAGTTCCACCACCAGCACCATTCATAACATAGATGTATGGTATCTCTGTGTATCCACCACCAGCAGTATCTAAAGAGATTCCTGTTACTTTATTGGATGCCACAGTTACTGATGCAGTAGCGTCAGATGTTGCACCACCACCAGTAATAATAACATCTGGTACTTGTGTGGTTGGTAGTTTGAAATTACCAGTAGTACCAGTACCAGTACCACCACCAACAATATTCACATCCCACACTGTTGCGTCTTGTGATCCAGATGCGATAATATCACCTACTGATGTACCTGTTGATCCACCAACATATCCAACAATCTTACCCAATCCAATCTTAACAAATCCATTATCACCACTTGCAGTAGATCCAGTAGTTTGTCCACCTGGATTGACACCTGATCCACCACTACCAACTGTTACTGATATGGAACCTGGATTATTTAATAGTGACCATTGTATTGATCCACCCCATTGTCCACCTGCTCCACCACCACCGCCTCCAGCGGTCCAGTAGTCATTATTATATACAGCAGTGATAGATGCAGATCCACTACCACTATTTGAATGACTGAATGAGTTAAGACTAAACCAATCAGTACGATAAGAACTAACACCTGACAGTCCAGCACCACCACCTTGGTGACCTCCATCTCCACCAGGAGCACCGCCAGGACCACCTGACGCTCCACCGTTACCATTACCACCAAATGTAATACCGTTTCTAGCGACACCAGCACCGCCAGCTCCACCTCCACCACCAATACATCCGTAGTGACCACCGCCACCACCAGCTCCTGGTCCTAATGCCTGTGTTGTTCCGTCTGGTTGAGAATAACCTGATGGTGGTCCTTGACCATTTGTACCAGCACCACCGTCAAATCCAGATGCACCAGCACCTCCACCACCACCAGCTCCTGCTAGAATCTGTGTTCCTCTCTTTAATAATGATGCGGCACCACCACCGCCACCTTCTGCATAGCTATGCCCTTCACCACCATAGCCACCATTAGCACCACTTGATGCTGTTCCACCATTTCTACTACTAGCAGCACTACCAGATTGAACTGACCATGCAGAACCTGCAAAACTAGATAACTGAGAACTTACCAGATCAACTACTATTGTTCCACCATTATATCCATAGTATGAACCATAACCAGCCTGTCCACCCTTTCCACCTCTTATTACGAATTGTACTGACGTTGGGTTACTAATACCAGCAGTACTAAATGTACCATCACCATAAACAGTCTGAGTGTATGTACCACTTTGTCCACCGACCAGTAGATTTATACCATTAGATCCATTACCATAGTCTCCTGCCTGTCCACCAGTACCACCACCGTTAGGATTATTTGGATATTGTGCCGTTGGCCAACCATCTGATGTCTGACCATTCTGTCCGTTAGTACCATCTTGTCCATCTTGACTACCCATGGCTGAGACACTACCACTTTCGGTTGCTGCTCCACCATCACCACCGTCTCCTCCTTGCTGGCCACTGGATGCACCACCACCTTTTCCACCACCAGCAACTAAGTTAAGATCACTACCAACTACCATTGTGCTGTTGCCACCATCATTACCACCGACATTACCAGCAGCACCTGATCCACCACCAGCTTTAACCTCGTAGATTAATCTGTCTGGTGTACCTGAAATATTTCCTAAGTTGATATTGTATGATCCTGGTGATGAGTATGACCATTCATCTGAGTAATCATAGACAGGAGTACCACCAGTATTAACTGTTCTACCACCTATATTAGATGATCCAGTGAACTGTTTCATTACTGGGTCAGGTATATAAGTCTGGAACACATAAGAACCAGCACCTTGAGCACCTGATGCCATATAAAACTGTTCATTTGCAGCTGCTGTTGGATCTTTAAGTGATCCAGAACCAGCAGCACCACCAAATGCATCGAATACATCATAGGTAGCAACAGTATTATCTGTGATAGGACTCCTTAATAATCCATGCTTGTGTGTGAATACAATACCACCAGTAGGATACCATCTACTCAGTCTACCTTTACCTTCACGATAGTCTTGTAGATACCTATCACCTGATGCTTCTGATGGATATTCATTAAATCCTGGTATTGTATGATATACTGTGTGACTATGTTGAGGAGCACCAGAAAGTTTGGTCTCTCTCATAGATATTGTAACTTGTTGTTGACCAATAATACTACACTCAACAGTCTCAACAACATTCTCATATCCAGTAGTAACTATCCTACCAAGTGAGAAGTATTCATCTTGCTGATTCTTATCAAGATACCATGCACCACCTGTAGTACCAACTCCAAGTGTAGAGTTACCAACGTTAGGAGAGTTGTTACCAAATACAGGACCATTACCAACAACCTTTTTAGTTCTTAAATCAGGTACTTTAAATGTACCCATATTATCAGCACCCCACCATTCCATTACATTGCTCTTATTAATACTTGCAATAGAACCATCCGCAAGATCAATTCTTACAACAGCAGCAGCACCTGTTCCATTACCACCAGTAAATTGTACTGATGGTGCTGATGTGTATCCTGATCCAGGATTAATAACATCAACACGTATAACTACTCCAGCTTCAACTATTGCAGAAGCAGTTGCTTGCACTCCAGATCCACCACCAGGAGCAGTGATTGATATTAGTGGAGCTGTTGTGTAACCTGATCCACCATTTGTTAAATCAATACCACTACTGGATCTACCACCATACTTGTTACCAACAATTGCATACAATCCTGGAAAATCACGAATATTATACTCATCACCATTACAATACAAATAACCATCATGAGTATATGCAGGATCATCTTCTACTTGGTATGCATTACCAGTAGTCTCTGTTAGACCAGGATATGAAGTAGCACCAAACTTAACAAAGTTATGGTCCCATGAGTTTGTGCCAGTCTTTAAATTGGGTATAATAGCACCCACTGGTGTTGTATCTACGGTAAGATCTGTATAGAAACCTTGCCGAGCATTTCTGTATATTTGTGATGATACTGTCATTAGATCTTAATTAAGTATTCCATAACAATGAACGGAGAACATGCAGCATCAATAGACACTGAATTATCTGCTCCAATAGTCATTGTAGTTTCTAAATTTTCTGGTGGAATGACAATAGCATTTGTCTTAACCTGATAGTTATGATCACCCTTGTCTATGTCAACCCTGTGATTATGTATAGTTGGATCAACTCCTGCTTCACGTGATAGTTCAGTTGTATCTGTTGTAGTATTTTCTAAGTCTGTTGTCGCACGACCAGTAACAACTGAATCATTTGACTGCAATGGTAATACATCATATAAACTATTACCTAGAAAATCATCAGGTACACCATCTGCACCCTGAAGATATGTTGCATTAACTGTTAATGTACTACTAGCAACGGCACCACCACCTTCAGTACACCCAATAATATATTGGAAGTTGTTTCTGTAACGTGCGATGTTAGATCCATCAGCAGTACCATCCATTGATCCTCTTGATAGTGGACCTAATGTTGAATTCAATAGACAGTTATATCTGTATTGATCACCAGCACCATAGATGCAATGACCCCAATAGATAGTACCCTGCAATCCCTGTGTTGATGTTGCACCACCACCTGAACCTGGAGACCATTTATCTATAGCCATACATGGTTGTTGTCCTGAACCAGGATCACCACTTGCATTTGTAGTTTCATCTAACCATTCTTGGACAGGAATAGTAGATGCATTTCTTCTACCAAGTTGTCCCATAGGCATAGGAGCATTAGTACCAGTCTCTGTTAATGCGTGGTTCCTTGCTCTTGTTGCTGAGTGGAAGTGTGAGTGTGGATGTAGAGCATTCTCCTCAACACCTTCACTATCTGTACGGTGTGTTGTTCCAGCATATATCCATGATGGTTTACCACGAACATCAATCTCTTGACTTGGTACTGAAATAGATCCACTGTAATCTATTCTAACGTTAGTACCAATAGCAGATACTGCTTCAATAGCAATACCTGAACGACTTACTTCATTATCTAATGAATTCTTTAATCTTATATTATTATATAATCCTGCGTTAGCACCTGACGTTGGTTCTGGATACTTAGATCCAAGATCAGGGACCATAAACTGTGCATCAGTTAATGTATCAAAATCTGTGTTATCACTATTCTTCCTGATAAACTTACAGTCAGTTCCTGTGCCACATATAGCAGCGAGTTGAGGATACTTCTCTGCATAGTATTTTGTACCATCACATTTTAAATAACCAGCAGGTAAATTTTTTGCATTAAGAGCACCGTCAGGTAACCCTTCATATTCGACTGCCCATATAATAACTTGACCTGTCAAGTTACCATACTTTGCTCTCTCTTTTGAATAGAATACTGCCATTAGAATGCCTTGATGATGAATGTCATCGTTATGGAAGGTTGTGTAGTATCACATGAAATATTTAGTGCATTTTCAAGACTTTGTGCCTGTAATGCAGAACCATCAGCATTGGATGCTACATGTGATGGAGGACCAGCCATCGACCCTATACCCTGCTGTATTTCAAAACTACCATGATTATGTGCTCTATAAGAAGCTTGAATTGGATCCTTATTCTCTGCACCTAAGTTCATTGACACTGGCCATGCACCATGCCTAAACTTCAAATCATATGTACCAGCTACTAGTGTTGATGAGTTAAGAGTAATCTCCCACTGTGGTGTCGGATTAACAGAAACGTCCTGAGCAGCTTCCATTGTCTGTACAAATGTACCTTCTCTTAATACGTCATACTTATCATCAACATTAACTGGTGTAACATACATCAATGGAGTTATCTTATCCCACTGCTGCCATGTATCTGGTGCAGTACCATAAGTTCTCCTAAGATCAGTACCATTAGGTAATATAATTTTATTAGTAGCATCAAGTATACAACCAGCAACACTGAACACTGGTGCAGTTTCAGGATCGTCTACTAAACCATCCGATCTTACTGGTGATCCTGTATCATATCCAAAGTAGTTTGGTCTAGACCTATACTCCATTGGTCTTGGGAACATACCAGTATGGTTTGGAGTCTTGTGTGTATCTACTGGAACAGTATCTAATATCTGACCAGTATTTCCTCTACTAAAAATTGTTTGTGTGTATGTTGTACTAGCATGTCCCGATCCTCTATCATTAGCATTAGTACGCCAGTTTGCTTCACCAGCAGGAACACTACCCCAGTAATCTTTATTAGAACTGTCGGTAATAAACTCCATGAAACTATCCATACGTGGTAATGTATGTTCATGACTCTCATCACCATAGAATGTGATAGCAGTCGCACCATTTTGCCACGTTGTTGGTTCAGCAGACTTAAGAGCACAAGTGTTAGGACCATCAGAGGAACAGTACACACTAGCAGAACCAGTCATCTCAATACCTTGGTCTGTCCTAAATGTCATTGCACCTGTAGGGTTAACATTAGTAGATCCAATACTATCTGAGTGACCATGAGCAGGAGTATGATTAATACCCAGCTTACGATTCAATGTATATAATGTCTCAATAAAATCAGGAGCGAACAAAGATATGTTAGTGAACTTAAAGTATAAGTTACCAGCTATATTGAGTGTGAAATCAATATCAGATGTTGCTTCATAGGTTGTAGTAACTGGTGTTGTCTCACCATAATCATTAATCAAAGCACCAACTACACTTTGAGCATCACTCTGACCATATTGATACGTTGGATCATTAAGATCAGTATTCTCTAGGTCAGTCATGACTCTATTGGATAGGTTAGGTAACCTAAACTCAGCATCATCATACCCATAATAAGGGAATGGATAATGATTCCCACTTACATCAGTCATGTCACCACCATAGGTATCACCTATGATTGATGCTAACATTGGATAGTCAGCAGCTTTTACTGTCTGACCTGTACATACTATCCATCCTTTAGGGATATTGGAAGCAAGAAATCCTGAACCACCATCACCGCTCCAAGGTAGGATACTTCCTACCTTTGCAGTTCTCATACTTTTAATAGAGTCGTAGAGTGCAGTCATATGTTTAGAGTTCGATTAACCACCATCCTCTCAATGCTGGAGGAATAGTTTGAGCAGAAGCAGAACCTTCAACGTCAACAGTACCAGCGTAAACTAGACCGAATGATGCGTTGCGAGTCTGGATAATTAACTCACCTGAATCCCATGCTGTATTTAATGACTGACCAGCACCAGAAGCAATTCTTGAACCAGCACCATCACCCTGTATGTTAACAGAAACGTTGTTAGCCTTAAGAGCTCGGATGATCAGACTTGTGTTGTATGTTAGATTACCACTGAGTTCAATGAATCTAATCATATCACCTGTTTGTGCATTCTCTGGTAAATAAACAACCATGTTACTTCCAGAAGCAGCATTAATAAGATAGTTTTGGTTAACTTGTAATGGATTATCCTGCTGTTGTCCAAGACCTGTTGTAGGATCAAAGGCAACATAAGTATGTCTCCTACCACCACCTGCTGTCCAGTATTTCTCAATACCGAATGAGTCAATAGCGTTGTTTTGATAGATCTTAAAGTCCTTAGGACCTTCAGTTCCACCAGTACCAGCACCACCTAAGTTATCTATATGGAATATTGGATCAATTGCTGATTCAACTGACAATACCTTACCTTTCTGATAGAAGGTTTCACCCATCAAGATGTTACCTTCTCTGTTGGTAACTCTGAATGAAGTCTCGGTTGAGCAGACTCCATGCATCTGACAGTTATCATAGTAGATCTTAAGATCACCGTAGAATGCAGCAGCACCCTTAAGTGTAAGACCAGCAGTATCTGTCTTAGGATCTTCAAGTGATCCATCACCTGAGTGACCATCATCGTTAGCGATGGACATAACGAGTGTCTTACCATCAGAACCATACATTCTGATATTACCACTCATGACCTCAAGATCTTGATTGATCGTTGTAGATCCACCACCAAATAGTTTGACTGGTGTAGTACCAACAGAGTTAGGTTCTCTGATCTGCTTAGGCATCTTAATCGCATAGAATGCGTCAAGTGTTCCATCAACAGAATCAGGTAAGAAGAATTCAGTTCCTATTCTAACCAGAGTTACATAATCAAGTTTAGGAGCAATTAGATCAGCATCTCTAAGTGAGATCTCAAGTCTAATGTCACTTGTATTAGGTGATCTAGCCTTGAGTGCTGTCGCTCTATCAGCCTGTGTTGCAGGAAGGTCATGTAGAAGTGTTGTAGTTCTATCATACTTGTCTAACTTAACAATGTTAGCACCAATAGAGAATGCTGAAGCACTCGTGTCTTCCATTCCACGACCACCAGCAGGATATGATGCGTTAGAAGACGTTGGTAGTAATAGTTCTCCACCACTACCTGTGTAAGGATCATCAGTAATCTGAATAATCTCAATAGCATTGGTAGTGTAGATTGCAACCAAGTCACCCTTAGTGAAGGATGTCAAGTTACCTTGAATCTCAATGTTAGATGTTGCAGTTACAACGTTATCAGCAGTAGTTGTTGCAGGACCACCAGAGATAACAGACATTGGATTATGTCTGTATACATGGACAACATCAACACCCTTAGTGTATGCAGCAGGTGATGTACCATACTGTTCAGCAAGCATGAATGCTGTACCATGATGGTTACCAACAGTTGTGTCACCTGTACAAGTGTCAACCTCGAAGGTTGTAATGTCAGAACCATTTGTTATAGTTAACTTCTTATTGGTTGTTGCATTAATATATGGTGTTGTGCAAGTACCATTAAGGTTGAATGTACCATTGACAATGGTAGTTCCACCAGTACCAATAGTTGCGTTACCACTTGTGGAATCAACTTCAAATACTGTTACTTCATTAGCAGTATCACATCCATTCTTGATGGATAGTTTCTTAGCAACCTGAGATAGGAGAGACTTAACCTTAAACATCTCACCTTGATCAAATACACCATTAGCAGGGCTAGTAGTGTCTTCACGATCAATGATTATATAATCACCAATTGCAATAGATCCACCGAACTGTGATAGATATACATTCTCTTCAGCACCTGTGTCATCTAGAGATGTAGTTGTCCAAGTAGCATTGTACTGAACGATACACTTGTAGATAGCAGTAGTATCATTATGATCAGATCTAGTAGCAGTGTATGTACCAAATGGTAGTCTCTCAACTACGATCCAGTAAGGTGCAACGTTAATTCTTGGAAGAGAAACAATCCTGACAAATTCTGGATGCTTAACACCACCTGAGTCATCAGTATCAATGAGTAGTATATCCTGCTCACTAAAGTACTGAACACCATTAGAATCGTATGGACGATTCTTAAGTGGTAAGTAGTACTGATCACCAGTTAAAGCTGGTAGAGTTAGAGGTTCAACAGTTCCAGCAATCTGTGTGATTGTATTCTGGAATACTGCTCCACCCCAATCACCAGTACCAGCAGTATCAACTGCGTTGTAGTTTTCATCATTGCTTGCAAGTCTTATTACATCAACCAAGTCAACATTACTGTTGAATACATTGTTACCAAGTATTCCACTAGCATGAGCAAATGGAGTTGATCCAGTTTGTGCTCTGTATGCTGTGAATGAGTAAGAAGCAAATCCACCACAGAGTGTGATGTCAGAGTTAAATCTAGCAGCAGAATCAACAACTAGGTTGTTTCTAATTGTTGTAGTACCACCCTTACCAGCGATTGTGATCTCAGCAGCGTTGGTAGCAAAGTCAAGTTTAGATGTAGCAGAACTACCAGAGAAGAACTCAACAGTTCCAGCAGTAGAGGTTAACTTAACAGTGTCAAGTAGTCCTCTAGCTGTGCCTAACTGGAAGTCTCCCTTAGTCTTGAATGACTTAGTACCTATAAGTGTGAATGATAATGATTCGTTATTATTATAAGCACCACCTATCTCTATCTTAGAAATATTGGTGGAAGTATCAGGAGTAGCACCAACCCATATATTACTATGGAGTGAAGCATTACCTACACGAATGAATTGATCAGCAGTGCTGTCATTAGCAACATGAACTGTAGTTGCAAGAGGTGCAAAGTCTAATGTTCCTTCGAATAGAGTTGGGAAGAACTCAATAGTACCTGTAGTAATAGTAGTTCTAACTTGTGCAGTATTGGTTCCACCACCACCATTAATTTCAATGTCCTCTTCGAACTTAGCATCATCTGTAAATCTAGATGTGCCATCAACAACCAGTGCTCTATCAAGTTCAGTGTTAGTTACATTAATACCAACACGTCCACCGTTAGCAGTAGAAACACGTAAGGTTGCTTCATTCTCTGGTGTGGCAGAATCTCCACCAACCATGAGTGCATCAGTACGATCCTGATATGTTCTAGTAGCATCTGTGTTATGTGATGCATAATCAGTGATCTTCTTACCACTAATGAATGCAGTACCAACAACATCTAAGTTAGCACGTGGAGTTGTCTTAGCATCAACGAAGTTTGTTTCGAAGGATGCCTTATCAGATCTACCAACTGTGTTAATACCAAGTTTGTAATCACCAATACCATCAGTCTCTGTTCTAAGTGCTTCAGCACCAATAACACCCCACTCCTTCCAATTGGAGTTAGAGTACTCAAGTCTAATGTTAGGATTAGTAGTAACCTCATCAGACCACATTCTTGGGTTCTGATTATTTACAGTGTTCTTAGTTGCACCGATAGCAAACTGTAATGTATTAGCAGCAGGATTAAATCCATTTGATATAACCTGCCATGTGCCATTGAAATCATTATCAGAGAATCCACTGATTCTAAGTTCAGAAGCAGATGTAATACCAAGTTGCTGGTTAGTTAGTGAAACCCATGTAAGTGTAATAACATTAGTGTTATTAAAGGAGAAGGATTCAGGAACAGCATTACCAATTAATGTGTAGTAGTTAGAATAGATCCAACCAAGTGATCCAGTCTTACCAATGCTTCCACCCTTGAGTAGGAAGTCACCAGAATCAGGAGTACCAGCATTACCATACTGAACAATCTGACTTGCATTAAATGCACCAGTTTGATCAGGAGTAATGTTAGAAGGTACAGCA
>MDTB01089314.1_pt1 | contig 24253 bp, 26 predicted proteins | sample 811161 | NCBI WGS metagenome assembly MDTB01 (sample SAMN05326650, study PRJNA326480) | marine metagenome | isolation source: seawater | place: Mediterranean Sea | collected 2009
TAATTCTAAAATTCTTTCTTTTGATAAAGCTCTTTCTATTCTAAATGCTAAAATTGCTTCTTTAATTTTTCTGTTAAAACTTACTTCATTTGTTAATAAAAAATTTTTTGCTACCTGTTGTGTGATTGTAGATGCTCCCTCTAGTCTTTTTGAGCTCATTACGTTTCTAATATTATTAATAACAGCCCTCATTACTCCTTTGGCATCCACTCCTGGATGTGAAAAGAAATTTTTATCTTCAGCTGATAAAAAAGAGTTTATTACATTTTTAGGGATTGCTTCATATGGAACAAAAATTCTTTTTTCCTTTGAAAAGTCGGCAACTAATTCCCCTTCTCCGGAGTACATTTTACTTGATACTGGGGGTTTATAGCTTTTAAGAAATCGATAATCTGGGATACTATTTGAAAAAGACCATAAAACTATCAAAATAATTACTGATAATAGCAAAAATAAACTCAGGAAAATTGTGAATATATTTTTAAATAAGTTAGTCATTTTGATTTCATTATATAGCTGAATTTGTTAAAGATAAGGCATTATTAACAAACAAAATTTATTATACAAAATTAATGAAACAATTTAATCAAAAAATATGGAAAAAAATTTATACATTGATGCTTCGCATCCAAGTGAAACTAGGGTCGTTCTTAAATCAGAAAATAATATTGAAGACTACGAATATGAAGGTTTAAAAAACGACCTCATAAAAAACAATATTTATTTAGGTAAAGTGAGTAGAATTGAGCCATCCCTTCAAGCAGCTTTTGTTGATTTCGGTAGAGAAAGACATGGATTTTTGTCATTCAATGATATTCAATCTGATTATTATCAAATCCCAAAAAGCGATTTAGAAAAAATTAAACAAGAAGAGGAAAAAGCAAGAGAGGAACTTTCAAAACAAGTAGAAGCAAAAGAAGAAAAAAATCTTGCAGAGGGAAATCTTGAAATAGATGACCCACAAGAAATTGAGAAACCAGACGACAATAAAGAAACTTCTGAAAAAAATGGTACCATTACAGAAAATGAAATATTAATCGATATCAATAGTGGGGAAGAAAAAATCGATACAAACTATAAAAGTCAAAATAATAAAATAAATCAAAAACCTTTCAAATTCAAAAGATACAAAATTCAAGAAGTTATAAAACCAAATCAAGTAATTCTTGTTCAGGTTATAAAAGATGAAAGAGGTCAAAAAGGAGCAGCACTAAGTACATTTATTTCAATTGCTGGTAAATATATTGTTTTAATGCCTAACACTCCCAAAGGTGGAGGTATTTCAAGAAAAATCTTTAACCCTGCTGATAGAAAAAAAATTAGATCTATTTTAAATGAAATTGAAATTCCAAAAGAAATGGGTTTGATAGTCAGAACAGCTGGTAGCAATAAAACTAAAAATGAAATTGACCAAGATCTTGGGACTTTAAAAAATACTTGGAGTCAAATAAAAGATTATGCTTTAAATTCTATTGCCCCATCTTTAATTCATCAAGAAAGTGAGATCATTAAAAGAACTTTAAGAGATATGTATGATGAAAATACAAAAAATATAATTGTTGAAGGTAATGAGGGTTATAAAAGGGCTCAAAATTTTATGAAAATGATGATGCCCTCGCATGTAAAAAAAATCAAAAAATATAGAGGAAAAATTCCTTTATTTATTCAGGAAAATATTGAACAGAAATTAAATCAAATATTTGACTCGGAAATTAAACTTAATTCTGGAGGTTATTTAGTTATTAATCCAACAGAAGCTCTTGTTTCAATTGATATAAATTCTGGAAGCTCAATCAAACAAAGAAATGTCGAAAACACCGCGCTAGATACAAATCTTGAGGCAGCAGAAGAAATTGCAAGGCAGATAAAAATTAGAGACCTATCAGGGTTAATAATCATAGATTTTATTGACATGTTAAGTTATGGGAACAGAAGAATAGTTGAGAGAAGGTTAAAAGAAAAATGTAGATCGGATAGAGCAAGAATCCAAATCGGTAGAATTAGCAACTTTGGTTTGCTTGAAATGTCTAGACAAAGACTTAGAGAAAGTGCTGTAAAATGGAAAGTTGAATTAACAGACGAGTCATTTGCTCAAAAACTTTTAAAAATGGTAGAAATTAAATCTGTATTAACCAAAGCTAAGTTTGTAGAACTAAAAGTTTGCGAAAAAATTTCGGATTTTTTGAAAGAGAATTTTTTTAACGATTTAACATATTTTGAAAAAAAAAATAAAATGAAAATTGATATAGTAATAAATAATTCTCTTATTATACCAGAATATATTATTAATCTTAAAAATAAATCTAAAAAAACTATTGAGCTTGTTGAGCATTATGAAAAATTGAAAAATTTAGAACAACAAAAAGCTGAAAATAAAGTTTCAGTTACAAAAGATAATAAAAAATTTATTAAAAAAAAAAATTATAAAAAAAAATTTTATAAAAAATCTAAATAATTCCTTTTTTTGGTGAAGATGGATTTCCCATTAAGGTTTTGGCAATCCTTCCAGAAAGATAAGATTGCCTGCCAGCAATTACTGCATTTTTAAATGCTAATGCCATTTCAAATGGTTTTTTTGCCCTAGCAATTGCTGTATTTACTAAAACGCCATCGCAACCTAATTCCATTGCAATAGTTGCATCAGAAGCTTGACCCAGTCCTGCATCAATTATCAAAGGTAGTTTAGTTTGGTTTCTAATAATTTTAATATTAGTCTTGTTTAAAATTCCTAAACCAGATCCAATCGGAGCTGCTAATGGCATAATCGCTGATGCTCCAACATTTTCTAATCTTATTGCCATTAAAGGATCATCGTTACAATAAACCATTACTTTAAAGCCCTCTTTTGTTAGAATTTCTGTAGATTTTAAAGTTTCAATCATATCTGGAAAAAGATTTTTTTTATCCCCTAAAACTTCAAGTTTTACTAATTTCCAACCACCAATTTCTCTTGCGAGTCTTAAGGTTCTAAGAGCATCTTGGGAGGTAAAACATCCAGCTGTGTTAGGTAAATAAGTAATTTTTTTAGGATCAATGTAATCCATTAATAATGGTTTAGTTTTGTCTGATATATTAACTCTTCTAACTGCTACGGTAACTATATTAGCGCCTGAAAGCTTTATTGCCTTAGCACATTCTACCATATTTTTATATTTTCCAGTTCCAACTATTAGTCTTGAACTAAACTTTTTATTAGCAACTATTAATTTATCGTTCAAAATTTACCCTCCTCCTATAAAATGAACAATTTCAATAACATCATTTTTTTGTAATTTTATTTTCTTTGTTTCCTTTTTATTAATTATTTCCTCATTTAATTCTATAGCAACTTTGGTAATTGGTATTTCTAGATCATTTAATAATTTGTTTAAGGTTAATTTGTCAACAATACTCTTAATTTTACCATTAACCTTTATTTTTATTTTTTTTATTTTTTTCATCGTATATAAGTGCTGAATGAGCAATAAAATAATTATTATTAATGGTCCTAATCTTAATCTATTAGGTGAGAGAGAACAATCACTATATGGATCATTGACATTTGATAAACTAAAAGAAAAATGTCTTAAAAAATCCACTGAGCTTAAAATTAATGCTGAATTTTTTCAATCGAATATAGAAGGTGAAATTGTAACTAAAATTCAAGACTCTAGGAAAAAATTTGATGGAATTATTATTAATGCTGCAGGTTTTACTCATACATCAGTAGCAATTCGAGATGCGCTTGATATCTTTAAAAAACCAATAATTGAACTACATATATCAAATATTTACAAAAGAGAGAAGTTTAGACATAAATCACTTATCAGTGAAGTTGTTAGTGGGGGAATTTTTGGTTTAGGTCCTGAAGGTTATATTTTAGCCATAATTTCATTAGAAAAGATCCTTAAAAATGAAAATCGATAAAAAAATTATTAAAGAATTAACTGACTATTTAAAAGAGTTTGACCTTACTGAAATTGAATACACAGAGAAAGATTCTAAAATAAAAGTATCGAAATCAAATATAACCTCTTCCAATCAAAGTTTAGAAGTTTCCTCATCACCCTCTTTTCAAAAACAACCTGAAGAAAAAAAATCAAAAATAATTTCAGGAACTGAAATTACTTCACCTATTATCGGTACAGCTTACCACTCCCCTGAACCTGGTGCTAAAAAATTTGTAGAAGTAGGAAAAAAAATTAAGAAAGGTGATACTGTAATGATTGTTGAGGCAATGAAAACAATGAATCACGTTCCTTCAACTGCTGATGGAGTAGTAAAAGAAATATGTGTAAATGATGGTCAGCCAGTAGAATTCGGGCAAACAATAATAATATTAGAGTAATGTTTAAAAAAATTCTAATTGCAAACCGTGGGGAAATTGCAGTTAGAATTATTAGAGCATGTAAGGAGTGGGGAATTTCAACCGTCGCTGTCCACTCTGATGTAGACAGAGAAAGCATGCATGTCAGAATGGCTGATGAAAGTGTTTGCATAGGTTCTCATCAGCCCGCTAATAGCTACCTGAATATACCTGCTCTTATGTCAGCAATCGAAATAACAAATGCTGAAGCTGTTCATCCAGGATATGGTTTTTTATCAGAAAATGCAAACTTTGTACGGGTGTTAGAAGAAAACAATATAAAATTTATTGGAGCATCATCAAAATTAATTGAAATGATGGGTGACAAAATTCAAGCAAAAAAGATTGCTAAAGAAAATGGTTTACCTGTAATTGAAGGATCAGAAGGAGGAGTTAAAGATATTAAGGAAGCAAAAGCTCTTATTAAAAAAATTGGTTTTCCAGTATTAATTAAAGCTTCAGCCGGTGGAGGTGGAAAAGGTATCAAAATTGTCCATAAAGAGGAAGAATTTGAAACACTATTTTCTACAGCAAAATCAGAGGCAAAAAAATATTTTGGAAATGATGAAATATATTTAGAAAAATTTTTTCAAAATCCAAGACATATAGAAGTACAAGTTTTGGCTGGTAAAAATAGAACTGTACATTTGCATGAGAGAGATTGTTCTGTCCAAAGAAGGCATCAAAAACTTATAGAGGAAACACCTAGTCCTGTTTTGAATAACGAAATTAGGAAAGATTTGTTTGAAAAAACTGTTAACATGGTAAGCAAAATTGGTTATGAAGGTGCGGGAACTGTAGAATTCATCTTTGAAGACGGAAAATTTTATTTTTTAGAAATGAATACGAGAGTTCAAGTTGAGCATCCAGTTACAGAGATGGTTACTGGTATTGATATTATTAAAGAGCAAATTTGGATTGCTTTTTCCGGAGAAACAGCTCTTCAGCAAAGTGATATAATGCCAAGAGGTCATGCTATAGAATGTAGAATTAATGCTGAAGATGCTAGTAAAAACTTTCAACCTTCGCCCGGTACTATAGGCATGTGTCATCAGCCTTCGGGTTTTAGAACAAGAGTAGATGGTGCAATATTTCAAGGATATAAAGTAACTCCTTATTATGACAGTATGGTTTGTAAACTTATATGTCACGGAAGAAACCGAACAGAGGCTATTCAGAGAATGAACAGATCTCTAGATGAGTTTGTAATTGAAGGAATAACTACCACTATACCCTTACATAAAAAACTACTTAATAATGAGAAATTTATAAACTCTGATTTTAATGTTAGCTGGTTAGATAAAGAAAAAATAATTTAATAACAATCAACTAACCAGATATCGTAAACTGGATGATCGAATGGTGCTATTGAAGGACTTGATGAAAACATCCATCCATTAAAAACATAAACTTTATCATTATCATTTTTCGTTAAATCTCTCACTTGAATATAAGCTTTTATTTCAGGATTATCATCAAATTCCGAATTGGTACATTTCATAATTTTAATAGCTAAATCTTTATAGATAAATTCTTCGCCATTAATTAAATTTACTAGTTCATTTTTTGAGCTAATTTTATCCAAAATTTTGATATCAGTTTTAGTTCCCAATATATCATTTTCTGAATTTGCATAAGAAATTTTCAATATAAAAATACAGATAATTATATTTGTTAAAAATTTAATCAGATTTCCAACTTTTATATTTTTTATTAATAACATTATCTTTTTCTTTATTAGGATAATATGCCTCATCAGTACCAGTGGGATTTGATTGATGTGGTTTTTGCCACTCGTACTTTTCTAAATCGTGATTTTTTTCAATTCTATTTGGAGTAAAGTGCATCCATGAATACCATTCTACAGGTATTTTAGTTGCATCAATTTCATCAGAATAAATCACCCATCGCTTACCACTTTTGCTTTCATAATATTTGTTTCCTAAAGAATCGGATCCAGCAAATTTTCCAAATAAAATAGTTTTAATTTTAGTTCCAAGTGTGTCTTTGTGCCACCAAGTGAAAATTTTTTTTAAGAGTGTCAACATTTAAAATTTTTTTTATTCAATTCTTAATTGTATAAATTAAATTAGACTAAAATTTGAATTTGTATATAAATCAATTGAATCATTAATCAAAATAAATTTTATATTTGGGGTAAAATGGCAAAATACTTAATTGAGACTTATTACACATGTACATTCAAGGTTAATCACTACCTTGATAAGATAAATGAAACAGAGCTTAAAAATCTAGAGAAAAGAGATGATGGTAAATTTGAGGTTTTAGAAGTCAAGCTTGATAATAGAAAGACTAAAAATTTAGATCCCAATAATAAAATTGTTGATAAAAAAATTGACCTGGTGCCATCTAATAAGGATGAAAATAAAGAAATTTTAGAACAGTCAGTTTCTCAAGTTTTCAATAAAAATGAAAAATCAGGAAAAAGATTTAGTATGCCTGATAGAAGAAAAGGATATATTCAAAAAGCAACTATCGGAGATCACAAAGTTTATTTACACACTGGTGAGTATGAGGATGGTAAGATTGGTGAAATATTCATAGATACAAGCAAAGAAGGAGAGTTAGTAAAAGCTTTAATGAATAATTTTGCAATAGCTGTATCTCTCGGTTTACAATATGGAGTTCCTCTAGATGAATATATTAATGCATTTATTGGGACAAAATTTGAACCATCAGGAAAAGTGCATGGTAATGATAGAATATTAAGCGCCACCTCAATTTTAGATTATATATTCAGGGAATTAGCTATCTCTTATCAAAACAGAGAGGATTTAGCACACACTCCATCTATCGGTGGACTAGAGTCCCCTAATTTAGATGACCAAAACTCTGAGCATCAAAACCAACTATTAAAAATAGTCAAAGATATCACTAGCAAAGGTTTTGTGAGAAATAATTACAAAAAAAATCTTGTAGATTTATCTGATGTTAAAATTAGTCTAAAAGGTAAAAAATAATTATTTTTTTGGTTTTAGACTGATATTTAGCTCTTTAAGTTGTTTATCACTTACGGTTGATGGTGCATCCATCATTAAGTCTTGAGCATTTTGATTCATTGGAAACATTGTCACTTCTCTTATATTTTTTTCATTAGCAAGTAGCATAACTATTCTATCAATTCCAGGAGCGATTCCTCCGTGTGGAGGTGCTCCATAACTTAAGGCATTTATCATTCCACTAAATTTTTCATCAACATCTTGCTTTGAATATCCTGCAATTAAAAAAAGTTTGTACATTAATTCTGGAATATGATTTCTTATCGCACCAGATGATAATTCAACACCATTACAAACGATGTCATATTGATAAGCAAGAATATCAAGAGGTTTATCAAAGTTTATCTGATCTATTTCTCCCTGTGGCATTGAAAAAGGATTATGACTAAAACCTATTTTTTTTGTTGTCTCATCTTTCTCAAACATTGGATAATCAACAACCCAGCAAAATGCAAAAACTTCATTATTAATCAAATCTAAATCTTTCGCTATCTTGTCTCTTGCTAAAGATGTAATTTTTTCAAGCTCTTTTTGTTTTGAACAAGCTAAGAATATACTGTCACCTACCTCAGCACCTGTTAGTTTCATTATTTCTTTTAGTGACTCTTCAGAAAAAAACTTTCCAACTGGTCCTTTTGCTGATAACTCTTTTTCTTTTTCAATAGTAAAGTATGCAAGACCTGAGGCTCCTTGCTCTTTTGCCCATTTATCTGTATTATCGAAAAAACTTCTTGGTTTATCTTTGGTATTTTTAGTAACAATACATCTTACCATTGATCCAGATTTGATGAGCTTTTTGAAAATTTCAAAAGTAACGTCATCTCTTGAAAAAATTTGTGTAATATCATTAATAGTTAGCGGATTTCTCAGATCTGGTTTGTCAGAACCATATTTAAGCATTGATTCTTTATAAGTAATTTTAGGAAACTTATTTGAGAGTAGTTTTTTACTAGAAAATTCCTTAAAAGTATTAATTAATAACTTTTCAACTACGTTAAAAACATCCTCTTGTTCAACAAATGACATTTCTAAATCTAATTGATAAAATTCACCTGGACTTCTATCTGCTCTCGCATCTTCATCTCTAAAACAAGGTGCAATTTGAAAATATTTATCAAACCCAGATATCATTATTAATTGTTTAAATTGTTGTGGTGCCTGTGGAAGTGCATAAAATTTACCTGGATTTAATCTACTTGGAACTAAAAAATCTCTAGCACCTTCTGGACTTGATGAAGTTAAAATCGGAGTTTGAAATTCTAAAAATCCTAATTTTTTCATTTCATTCCTTATAAATGAAATAACTTTTGATCTTAAAATTATATTTTCATGAATTTTTTTTCTTCTTAAATCAAGGAATCTATATTTAAGTCTAATATCTTCTGCATATTCTTGATCACTAAAAACTGGTAATGGTAATTCCTTACAAGCACCTAGAACTCTAAATTTATTTATTCCAACTTCTATTTCACCAGTTTGAATTTCTTTATTAACTGTTTCTTCTGATCTGTTTACGACATTCCCCTCTATTCTTATTACAGTTTCTAATTGAGTTTTTTCTAATTCACCAAAATTTGAATTTTCTTTATCAATTATACACTGTGTAATTCCATAATTATCTCTTAGATCAATAAATAATAAATTTCCATGGTCTCTTTTTTTATTAATCCATCCTGAAAGAACAACATTGTTCCCAACATTTTCTTTTCGTAGTTCATTACAATTATGTGTTCGATATTTATTGCTCAATTATTCTCCTAAAACCTCTTTTATAATCCTAAAATCAATTGGTTTCTTCCTTTTTAAACTAAGTTCGTCAACTTTATATATGAAATCAAATATTTTGCTATACGATCTGTCAATTCTTTTTACAACAAAGTTTATCAGCTTTTTATCTATAGATATTTGACGATCAGATAAATTTTTTAATATTAAAGCAAACATTAGTTCATCATCAGGTTTTTCAATTTTTTGTAATAAAAAATTTTTTGTTCTAGACTTTAAATCAACTAGTGTAAAATTAATATCTACTAAAGGTTTTCTTGATGTGATTATGATAAATTTATTATCTAAATCAATAATATTTAACAAACTATAAATTAACTTCTCGTTAATATTTTCATCCATGTTTTCTAATATTATATTTTCATGGACTTTAATGGTTTTTAAGTCTTTATCTGTCAATGAATTAGCATGAAATTTAATACCTTTAAATTTTTTAATAAAAATATTAATAAGATGTGTTTTTCCTGAAAATTTTTCTCCGATAATATTTAGGAAATTTTTTTCCCATCTTGGCCACTGATTTAACAAAGTAAATATATGTTTATTGCTATCAGATACATAAAAATCATCATCTTTAAAATTTTGCTCATAATCAAATTTAATAATTAATTGATTTAAATTAATCATTTTAAAATCCATGTTTTTTTTTGTGTGTCAAATTTATAATTTTGATCACCCATAATATTAATAAAATTTGTAGGAGTTCCATTAAATATCACCTCATAAAATATGAAATCTTTATCAAACTTACTTATGGAATAGTCACTTATTAAATCAATTTTATTTAAAGTTTTCTCAAATCTTGATGATAAATCAAAATTCTTATTATTAACTTGAATTAAAAGTGGTAACTTAATAGATGTATTTATTAAATTATTTTCTTTCCAAAAATCTTCATAAATAATTTTTAAACCATCAATTAAATCTTCTAAATTTTTGGAACTATTCAAATCCACATTCTCAAATGAATTACTTTTAATAACTTTATTTTCTTTAATATTAATCTTGGATAAAACTTTAATTTGATTTTTATCCTTAAAAAATAAAGCAATAATAGAGTTTTCTAAAAAATACTTTTTTATAATTTCTTCAAAATCATAATTTTCTAATTCAAAATAATTGTCCTTAATAAGATTTAAATCTTCTAAATCTTCAGTTGGTAAAATATATTCAATTAAATATTTCTTTTTATTTTCATTTTTCCAATTTTTATAGATTGGATTGTTTGAAAATACTAAAAGATCAGTTTTTGACTGATCTATAATTATAGGGATAAATAAAAATTTTTTTTCTACAATTTGAGCAGGAAAAATATTTTTTTTGTTTAAATATGTAAAAATTTTCTTTTTATTAAATGAAACTCCTAAATTCAAACTATAAGTTTTGTTGATAAACTTTTCTTCTTTAATTGAAAATGTCTCAATCATACTTTTAATCTCGTTTATTCTTATACTTTTTGTTTTTTTTAGATCTTTTGATTGAATTAACATACCCATCAATTGTACAAAAGCTTTTTCAAAGCCTTTACTAATGAGAATATCTTTGTTGAAATTATTCTTTAATTTTTCTGAAATTTCTATTTCATCTATTAAAAAAGCTTTTGCATATACATAGTTTGTGGAAAAAAAAGATAAATTTAGAGCTAGAACTAAAAAAAAAATATATAAATGTTTTTGAAAATACATAGTTATTTAAACGATATTCTAATGAATAAAAAACTCTTTACCTATAAAAAAAGTGGCGTCAATATTGATGCGGCTGATAAATTTATCAATTTCATATCAAAAATATCATCAAAAAAAAAAGGCAATAATAAGTTTAATAATATTGGCGGATTTGGCTCAATTTCTAGCTTACCAAAAAACATTGAAAAACCTAAAATCGTAGCCTGTACAGATGGAGTTGGCACAAAAGTTGAAATAGCAAATTTATTAAATAAATTTGATACCATCGGTATTGATTTAGTAGCAATGAGTGTGAATGACTTAATAGTACAAGGTGCTAAACCAATTCTATTCTTAGACTATATTTCAATTAATAAGATTGATCTAAAAAAGCTAAAATCTATCCTTAAGGGAATAATTAAAGGTTGTGAAATAGCTAAAAGTCAACTCGCTGGTGGAGAAACAGCAGAAATGCCAGGTACTTATGAAAAAGGTAAATTTGATATTGCAGGATTTGCAGTTGGTGTTGTTGATGAAAATAAAATTTTAGAAAAAAAAAAAATAAAAAACAATGATTTAGTTTTAGCTGTACCTTCCTCAGGAATTCATTCCAATGGTTTTTCTCTTGTAAGACATGTTTTGAATAAAAATAAAATAAATATTAAAAAAAATTCTTTTTTAAAGAAAGAACTTATTAAACCTACTAAAATTTATGTGAATGAGATTTTAAATTTGATTCAAAATAATCTATTAAATAGTTGTGCAAATATTACTGGTGGTGGTTTAGCCGATAATGTTAAAAGAATAATACCTGATGGTCTTTGTGCAAATATTGATTTAAAAAAAATTAAAACTTTAAAAATATTCAAATGGCTAAAACAAAATAATATATCTGATGAAGAAATGCTTAAAACTTTTAATTGTGGTGTAGGGTTTTGCTTAATAATTAACCCAAAAAATTTGAAAAAAGTTAATAAATATTTTTCAAAAAAATTTAAACCTTACGTCATTGGAAAAATAACTAAAGATATAAATAAAGTTAGACTAAATGCCAAAATTAATTGGAGATAAAAAATTAAATATTGCTGTATTTATATCTGGAACTGGAAGCAATTTTAAAAATTTGATTAAACACTCTTTAAAAAAAAATTCTAAATTTAAAATAATTTTAGTTATATCAAGTAAATCCAATGCTTTGGGTCTTAATTATGCTAAAAGATATAAAATCAAAAAAAAAATTATAAGTTATCTAAATATAAGAGATGCTGAAAGAAATATTCTTTTTACATTAAATAAGAACAAGATAGACTTGATATGTCTTGCAGGATTTATGAAAATTTTAACAAATAATTTTATTAAAAATTTTAAAGGAAAAATAATAAATATTCATCCTTCATTACTACCTAAATATAGAGGGCTTAACACACATCAAAGAGTAATAGATAATAAAGAAAAGTTTTCTGGTTGCACAGTTCATTATGTTAATTCAAGATTAGATTCTGGAAAAATTATTCTTCAAAAAAAAGTTAAAGTTTTTAAAAATGATACTAAAATCAAGCTTTCAAAAAGAGTTCTTAAACAAGAGCATATTTTGTACCCTAAAGCTTTAAAAAAAGTCTTATTTAATCTTTAAAAAAAAAATCAATCTCTATTTTTGCGTTTTCAGGACTATCTGAACCATGGACCGAATTTTTATCAATTGAAATACCATATTTTTTTCTGATTGTTCCATCTATTGCATCTTTTGGATTAGTTGCACCCATTAATTCTCTATTATTTAAAACTGCATTCTCCTTTTCCAAAATCATCACAACAATCGGTCCTGAAGATAAATATTCACATAAATCGTTGTAAAATGGCTTTGTTTCATGAACTTTGTAGAATTTTTCTGCTTCAGATTTTTCTATTTGAATTTTCTTTTCCTTAACAATTTTAAAACTTTTATTTTTAAACATTTCTTTAATTTCATTATCAAGATTTCTCTCTACTGCATCTGGTTTAATAATTGAAAGTGTTTGTTCTGTATTACTCATAGTTGTTCTCAATAAGTTGATTTAATAATCTCACACCATAACCTGTTGCTCCACCTGAGTTTAAAGCTCCTCCATATTTAGAAAAAGCCATCCCCGCTATATCTAAATGTGCCCAAGGAGTTTTGTTTATAATGAATCTTTGTAAAAATTGTGCTGCAGTTGTTGAGCCAGCTCCACCAACATAATTTATATTTTGCATATCTGCGTTTTTTGAGTCTATTAATTTATCATAATTACTATTTAAAGGCATTCTCCATACTTTTTCTTTAACTTGTTCACCGGCCTCTATCAATTGTTTTGATAATTTATCATTGTTTGAAAATAGACCAGCATACTCAGATCCAAGTGAAACTATAATAGCTCCAGTCAATGTTGCTAAATCTACGATAAATTTTGGTTTAAATTTTTTTTCTGTAAACGTTAATGCATCAGCTAAAACTAATCTACCTTCTGCATCAGTATTTAATATCTCAATAGTTTTTCCACTATATGACTTTACAATATCTCCTGGTCTTTGTGCATTTCCGCCTGGCATATTTTCAACAAGACCTACTACTCCAACAGCATTAATTCTTGCTTTTCTCAACGCTAAATTTTTCATTAAACCAACTACAACTGCTGATCCAGCCATATCATAAGTCATATCTTCCATAAACTTAGCTGGTTTTAAAGATATACCACCAGTATCAAAACAAACTCCTTTTCCTACAAAAGCCAAAGGTTTAGAATTATTTTTTGATCCATTCCACTCGATAGTTACAAGATAAGATCCTCTAATACTTCCTTGACCAACACCTAGTAAAGCGTTCATACCAAGTTTTTTTAATTTTTTTTCATCATATATATTAATTTTCAAACCAATCTTTTTAAGAGAATTAATTCTTTTTGCATATTCATCTGGATGTAAAATATTTCCAGGTTCTGATACTAAGTCTCTTGCAAAAAAAGTTCCTTCTTCTAATGCTTTGAATTTTAATTGATTTTTTAAAGAAAGATTATTTTTATTTCCAATTATATTTAGAGAAATGAGTCTTGTTTCTTTTTTTGTTTTATATCTTTTAAATTCATATGATTTTAGTTTTAATCCGTGAATAAAATAACCTATGAAATTATCATTTTTACTAATTATTGTTTCTGTATTTATAGAATATTCACTATTTCTTCCATAATTTATATGTCCGTAAAATTTTGCTCCTAAATTTTCTATTGTGTGTGTTTTAAGATCATTTTTCAAAGATATTAAAATTATTTTTTTTTTTGAGTTAACCTCAAAAATGAATAGGTCTTTACTTAAATCACAGGTTTTTAATAAATCATTTATGTAAGAAAATTCCGACTTAGAAATATATTTTTTTAAATTACTAATGTTGAATTTTTCATTAGTGAATAAGACAATATTATTAGGGTGTTTCTTCGAAACACCATTTTTATAATTAATTTTAATAGACATATATTTTTAAATACACTTTATACGAGTAAATGCTATATATGTGGTAAAAATATTTTCAATGAAAAAATTAATATTTAGAAAGCTTTACCTAGATATATCAGCTTTTTTTTTAGCCTCTATATTAATTGTGGGTTTAATAGTTTGGACAATACAGGCTGTAAATTATTTTGATTTTGTTACCGAAGACGGTCATGGATTAAAAATTTATTTTTATTATTCTTTACTTAACTTTCCAAAAATTATTCAAAGAATACTTCCTTTCATATTTTTCATTTCTGTTTTTTATACGATTATAAATTATGAAGTAAAAAATGAGATTTTTATATTTTGGATAAATGGAATAAATAAAATTAATTTTTTAAATAAATTGTTAATTTTTTCTTTTGTATTTATGATAATACAAATAGTTTTAGGATCATATATTTCACCAAAATCAAAACTTGAAGCAAGAAATTATCTTAAAAATTCAAATATTGATTTTTTCACGTCATTAATTAAAGAGGGTAAATTTATCAATATTACTAAAGGTCTAACTATCTTTATTGATCGTAAGGAAAACGATGGAACCTTTAGAAATATTTTCTTAGAAGAAAATAAAAAGAATTCTTCAAAAATGATTTATGCAAAAAGAGGTATGCTCTATGAAAATGAATCACAAAAAACACTAAAACTTTTTGATGGAAGAGTAATTAACATTGAAAAATCAAAAATAAATTTATTTGATTTTGATCAAATAAATTTTAGTTTACAAGATTTAAATTCAAAAACTATCACAGTCCCAAAAATTCAAGAAATAGATACTAAAACATTATTAAGTTGTTTCTTAGATATTGAGAGTAATAAGTTCCAATCATTTAAATGCAACTCGAAACTAATAAAGGAAATAAAAATTGAATTAATCAAAAGACTTTATAAACCTGTTTACATCCCATTGATAGTTTTGTTTGCTTGTTTTTTAATTCTATACTCAAGAAATCAAAAAAATTATAAAACCAAAATAAATTTAATATTTTTAACAATTTTTTTTCTTTTAGTATATTCTGAAGTATCAGTTCAATATTCAGCTACATCAATTAACTTGACTATCTTTTATTTGTTGGTTCCTGTTGTTATATTTATAATTGGTTATTTTTTATTTTATAGGTTAATTAAAAATGTTTAAGATATATCAAAAATATATAATTATAAATTTTTTAAAAAAATTTATTAACATATCTTTAATTTTTTTATTTTTAGTATTTATTTTAAGTATTCTTGAAGAAATCAATTTTTTTAAAGATATTAATGTAAGTTTTTACTATCCTTATTTTCTAACTCTTTTAAATGTCCCAATTACACTTTTTGAAATATTTCCGTTTATATTTTTAATATCAACACAATTTTTTTTTTATGATTTATTTAAAAAAGATGAACTCAATTTATTAAAAAAAAATGGCCTTAGTAATTTTAAACTAATTAAAATTTTATTTCTTTTATCTATTTTCATAGGATTCTTTAACGTTTTCATATATTATAATATTGCTTCGCAATTAAAATTCTACTACTCGGACATAAAAAATCGTCTTTCTAATGACAATAAATATCTTGCCATGGTTACTGATAACGGATTATGGATAAAAGATGAAATAAATAATAATAAATATATTGTTAAGTCAAAATTTATTAAAGATGAGTTTTTAATTGAAAATATAATCAATGAATTTAATTCTAATTTTAAACTAATAAGAACTATCCAGTCTGACAAAATTGATATAAGTAATAACAAATGGATTGTGTTCAATCCTCTTATAACTATTGATAATAAAACTGAAAATATTGATGGTTTTGTGAAAATAAAATCAAACTTTAATTCTGAAATAATAAATAATCTTTTTTCAAATATCTCTTCACTTGATATGTTAAAGCTTTATAACCTTAAAAAGGACTATAAAAAATTTGGTTATTCTACTGATGAAATTACAATTCAATTACTAAAGCTTTTTGCAACGCCGTTTTTTTATGGGATTTTTACAGTATTCTCAATTACAATTATGTTAAATTTTACCAAAAATAAATCGCTTCTATTTCATATAGTAACTGGAGTAACGTTATCTGTAATAATTTACTATATTAATTTTATTTTTAATTCATTGGGAAATAATGGAAAAATTCCAGTTTATCCATCCGTATTTTTTCCATTATTTATCATATCAGTTTTATCAGTAATAGGATTAGTAAATATAAATGAAAAATAATCTTATTAAAACAATTATAATATGTATTTTTTGTTTTCCTAATGTAGTTTTTTCAGAGTCATTTATTTTTAAAAGTAAAAACATTGAAATTCTCGATGAGGGAAAGCAAGTCAATGCTTATGAGGGAAAAGCTATTTCAAATGATGGTAATTTAGAAATTAGCTCGGACAAATTTAAATATTTTAAAAATTTTGATGTTCTTAAATCTAATGGAAATGGACAAGTAATAATTAAATCTAAAAAACTCAAAATAAAATATGATAACGCAATTTTTGATCAAAAAAATTTAAATTTTGAAGCAAATAAAAATATAGAAATTTCCCACCTAGATAAAATCTTTGTTATAAAAACTAATAAAATATTTTATGATCAGAAAAATAACATTGTTACTTCCGAAGTGACTACTAAAGTAGAAGATAATATTGGTAATACTTATTTTGTTGATAACTTTATATATGAGGTAGATAAAGATTTATTGAAAGTAAAAAATTTAGTAAGCAAAGACTCTCAACTTAATACTTTTAAAAGTTCCGTCGCTTATATTAATACAAATTCAAAAAATGTTTTTGGAAAGGATATTAAGATAGATCTTTATAACCCATCAACTCAAAACGAGGGTGATTATAGATTAAGAGGAAATAGCGGGAAAATTGATAAAGAATCTTCTGAAATTACAAAAGGAGTATTTACCTCCTGTAAAAAAAGAGATGATTGTCCACCCTGGCAATTTAGTGCGAAAAAAATAAAACATGACAAAAAGAAAAGAGAAATTTCATATGATGATGCTTTACTAAAAGTTTATGATGTACCAGTTGCCTATTTTCCAAAATTCTTTCATCCAGATCCATCTGTAAAAAGAAGATCTGGTTTTTTAATACCTTCAATAAAAAATTCAGCAAATTCAGATAATTTTTTAAATGTACCATTTTTTTATGCTATAGCGGAAAATAAAGATATTACTTTTTCACCAAGGTTTTACGCTGACGAGAAAGTCTTACTACAATCAGAATATAGACAAAAAAATTTTCAGAGTAATCATGTTGCAGATTTAAGTTTTTATGCTGAAAAAGATGAAAATCCAGAAAACCATTTTTTTTACGAGTTTGATAAAAGTTTATCAGTAAAAGGTTTTGATGATAGTGATGTAAATATAAAATTACAAGCAACATCCAATGATACGTACCTAAAGTCTAGTAGATTAGAAAGTGATCTCATTAATGATAATAATATTATTGAAAATTCATTTAATTTAAATCTTTATTCAAATAATTTTTCAGTAAATTTAGAAACTATATCATATGAAGATTTAAATAAGAAAGATAATGACAGATATGAATATATTTTTCCAAGGTCAGCATTAACAAAAAATTTTGATAATCTTGGTGATTTAAATGGAAACTTTTCAATTGAGTCAGATAATTTAATAAGACAATATAACACCAACGTTTTAGAAAAACGTAACGTAAATAATTTTATTTTTAATTCCAATCCTAAAATAAACAAATTTGGTTTTTTAAATAGTTATGATGTTCTTCTAAGAAATACTAATAGTGAAAATAAAAACACTAACTTTAAAAATAAGAAAAATTTTTATTTGTCAGGAATTTATCAATTTAATTCAAGTTATCCATTAATTAAGGAAAAAGAAAATTATCAAAACATTTTTAAACCCAGATTTTCTTTTAAAGCCGCTCCAAGTCATACTAAAGATGAGAGAAATAAAGAGAGAAAAATTGATATAACCAATATATATTCATTAGATAGGGCTACAGATACAACAAGTATCGAAGGTGGTTTATCTATGGCCTATGGATTTGATTATTCAATATTAAATAAAATAAAAACCCAAGAAATATTTAATCTAAAATTAGCAAATAATTTAAGATTAAAAGAAAATAATGATCTAACTAATACAAACCAAATTGGTGAGAAAACATCTAATGTGTTTGGCGAAATAAAATTTAAACCAAATAACTTTTTTACAACAAAATATATTTCATCAATTAGAAACAATCTTACAGAGATAAATTCTGAAAATCTAATTTCTGAATTCAAAGTCAAGAACCTTAAAACTACTTTCGATTACTTAAATGAAAATAACACAAATGATAAGAATTCTTATTTATCAAATGCTACAAGTTATAATTTGAATAAATTTAATAACTTAGAATTTTCAACAAGAAGAAATAAAACCAAAGATCTGACAGAATATTATAATTTTATGTATCAATATAAAAATGATTGTTTAGCAGCATCAATTGAGTACAAAAAAGATTTTTATAGTGATAGAGAATTAAAGCCTGATGAAAGTATAATGTTTAAATTAACAATAATACCATTTGCTGAAGTAACCAGTCCTAATGTCAGATATAATGATTAAAAAAAAATTTCTATTAGGAATTGTAATATTTTTTTTTTCACATCAAATATTATTAGCAGATATTAAAATCTCAGTTACAGTCAATAATGAGATAATCACTAACCATGATATTAAAAAAGAAAGTAATTATCTAGAAATTTTGAATCCAAATTTTAATCAATTAAACATTGAACAAAGATTTAACATTGCCAAGAATTATTTGATAGATCAAATAGTAAAAGAAAAAGAAATTAAAAAATACATTAAAACAGAAAATGATAATCAACAATTAATAAATGATTATCTTAAAAATTTATATCTAAAACTAGGTTTCAATAATCAACAAGAATTTGAAAAATTATTAAAGAAAAATAAAAATTATAATTTATTTGAAATAAAAGAAAAAATTAAAATAGAGTTATTATGGAATGAGTTGATTTACTCAAGATACAATAATCAAATTAAAATAGATAAAAAAGAAATACTTTCAAAAGTAAACGATATGCAAGGAAACCCTAAAAAAGAGTATTTTCTCTCAGAAATTATATTTTCAAAAAAGAAAGACGTAACAGTGCAAGAATTATTTGCAGAAATTAAATTGAGCATTCAAGAAATAGGTTTTAACAATACGGCAAATATTTTTAGTAGTGCTGATTCTTCTAAATTTGGAGGTAAAGTTGGTTGGATTACTGAAATTAGTTTGGCAAAAAAAATTAAAGAAAAGTTAAATCTTATAAATAAAGGTGAATTTACAGATTTAATAAAATTAGGTAATAACTTTTTAATATTAAAAATTGAGGATATAAAAATTGATAAACCTGTTATTAACAAAGAAAAAGAAATTGAAAAGCTAATAAAGTTAAAAACTAATGAGCAATTAAATAGATTTTCAAAAATATATTTTAACAAAACTAAGTTAAATTATTTAATCAATGAAAAATAAACCAATATTAGTAGTTGCAGGAGATCCGAATAGTATTTTTTTTGAGATATTTTTTAAAGCCTTAAAAAAGAAGAAATACAAAAGCCCATTAATTCTAATTTGTAACCAAAAAATATTAATAGATCAGATGAAATTTTTTAATTTTAAAAAAAAAACTAAAATACTTAAAATTCGAGAAGTACTAAAAGAAAAACTAAATAATAAATGTTTAAATATTATCAATATAGATCTTAAAAAATCTTACATGAATAATAATAGAGACAAATTAATCAAAAATTATCTTAAAATTTCTTTTGAAACCGCTTTTAGGTTAATTCGTAATGGATTAACAAATAAGTTAATTAATGGACCGATTAATAAAACATTTTTAAACAAAAAATTTTTAGGAATTACTGAATATATTTCAAATAATTTTAAAAAAAAGAATATTGGGATGTTAATTTATAATAAGAAATTATCTGTTTGCCCTTTAACAACTCATTTACCATTAAAAAATGTTTCAAAAAATATAACAAAGAAACTAATTTCAGAAAAAATTGATCTTATAGACAACTTTTACAGAAAAAAATTGGGAATTGAGGCAAAAATAGGTGTTACTGGCCTTAATCCACATTGTGAAAGTGTAAACAGTTTTAATGAAGATGAAAAAATAATTCCTTTAATAATTAAAAATAAAAGGAAGAAAGGAATTAACGTAACAGGACCATACCCATCAGATACAATTTTTTTAAAAAAAAATAGAAAAAAATTTAATATAATTTTAGGAATGTACCATGATCAAGTCATTGGCCCTCTTAAGACTTTATATGAATATGATGCTATAAATATAACAATGGGATTACCAATTTTGCGTGCATCGCCGGACCATGGACCAAATATTCAAATGTTAGGAAAAAATAAGTCAAACCCACTGAGTTTGATCAAAGCTTTAAATTTTTTAGATAATAAGTGATTAAAGCAAAAAAAAGTCTTGGGCAGAATTTTTTAATTGATCAAACCTTAATTAATAAGATTATAGATACAATTAATATAAGTAATCAACCAATTTTAGAGGTAGGTCCAGGCACAGGTAAACTTACAGAAAAAATTCTAGAAAAAAATCCTGAAAAATTAATTGTAATAGAAAAAGATAATGAATTAGCGTTATTAATTAAAAATAATTATGGACCAAAAATAGAAGTAATCAATCAGGATATTCTTAAAATTGATGAAAACTTGTTATATAAAAAAAAATTGATTGTTTTTGGAAACCTTCCTTATAATATCTCAACAGAAATTTTATGTAAGTGGATACTTAATGTTGATAATGAAAATTTTTGGTTCAGTCATCTTGTTTTAATGTTTCAAAAAGAAGTTGCTGATAGAATTATAGCAAAACCTAATACAAAACCTTATGGAAGATTATCGATAATTTCAAATTGGAAATTGAAAATCAGAAAAATTTGTGATGTAAAGCCATCTAGTTTTTCACCTAAGCCCAAAATTGATAGTACTGTTTTATATTTTGAGCCTAAAAAAAATTTTCTAAAACTAAAAAATTCAAAAAATCTAGAAAAAATTACCAGAATCTTTTTTGCTCATCGTAGAAAAATGATAAAAAAACCATTTAATCTATTATTTAATGGAAATGAGAATGTTATTCAAAAACTTAGGATAAACTTAAATCTTAGACCACAAAACTTGGATTTTATTACTTATTTTAAGCTTGCTGATGAATATGAAAAATTAAGTAGTTAATTTTTCGACATGTTTTCTAATATATTCAGAATCATAATCTTTTGAACCATTGTTAATTTCCGCATTAATTAAATTACTTATCTTATCATAACAGCTTTTTAGGTTATCATTAATTATTACGTAATCGTAGTTAATCCAGTGAAGAACGTCTCTTTCAAATTGTTTCATTCTTTCTTCAACAATTAGTTTGTCTTTCATGTCTCTATTTGACAATCTTTCAAATAAAATTTCTTTGCTTGGAGGCAATATGAAAAATGTAATTAATTTATAATCTAAATTTTTATTCTTAATTTGATCAGCTCCCTGCCAATCAATATCAAATAATATATTTTGTCCTTTATTAAGTTTTTCAATAACAGGGGTTCTTGTAGTTCCATAAAAATTATTGAACACTTTTGCATATTCTAAAAATTCTTGATTTTTTATTAATCTTTTAAATTCATCATCATTTACAAAATAATAATCTTTGTCTGGTGTTTCATCAGGACGTGGTTGTCTTGTTGTGTGAGATATTGATATCTTAAAATTATCTAGTTTTGAAAGAAGATTAACTAAAGTAGTTTTACCTGCTCCTGAGGGAGATGATAAAATAACCATTACCCCATCATTAATAGTGGGCATTAAAAATATTATTAATTAGCTTTACCTTCGATAAATTTAACAGCATCACCAACTGTTAAGATTTTTTCAGCTTCACTATCAGAAATCTCTGAACCAAATTCTTCCTCAAAAGCCATAACTAATTCTACTGTATCTAAGCTGTCTGCTCCTAAATCATCTATAAAACTAGACTCTTCTGTTACTTTTGCTTCATCTATTCCTAAGTGGTCTGCTACTATTTTTTTTACCTTGCTTGAAACATCATCTGACATATTGATCCTTTTTGTTATAAAATCGTTAATAGTTTAATTACTTGTTTTGTCAAGCCATATACATGCCCCCATTAACATGCAAAGTTTCCCCATTAATATAATCTGATTGATCTGAGGCTAAAAAATTAACTGCATTTGCAATATCTTGTGGCTCTCCAAGCCTTGCTGAAGGTATTTTTGAAATAATTACCTCTTTAAATTTCTCATCTATTTTATCTGTCATAGCTGTTTTAATGAATCCAGGTGAAATACAATTCACATTAATATTTTTTTTTGCATATTCTATTGCTAAACTTTTAGACATTGCAATAATACCTGCTTTTGATGCTGTGTAATTTGCTTGACCTAAATTACCTGTATGACCAACAACAGAGGTAATATTTATAATTTTGCCCTTTTTATTTTTAAGCATTCTTTTAATAGCAAACTTACTCATTAGAAAAGTAGAGGTTAAATTAATATCTATCACTTTTTTCCACTCATCAAAGCTCATCCTAATTGCCAAATTATCTTGCGTGACACCAGCATTATTAACAATACAATCTAAGCCACCTAATTGTTTTGATGCATTTTCTATAAATTCCTCAATTTTATCTTTTTGAGAAATATCAAATTTCAATATCTTAATATTTTTAAATTTACCTTTTAATTCCTCAAGTTTTTCTACTCTTGTTCCAGAGGCTAAAATATTAGCACCACTTTCACTTAGTTTTTCAACAATTGAATTACCAATTCCACCAGATGCACCTGTCACAATAATACTCTTATTTTCTAAATCTTTCATATTTTTATATTCTTTATATCATCTTCATTGTTTATTGAACTAACTTCTATATCTTTATTAATTCTTTTAACTAAACCTGACAAAACCTTTCCGGGTCCAATTTCAATAAATTGACTGACTCCTTTCTGAACTATATTTATCACACTTTCTCTCCAACGAACTCTATTTTCAATTTGTTTAATCAATAAATCTTTTAATCCATCAGCATTGAAAATTTCATCAGCTGTTATATTTGAAATAAGGCAATTACTTCCTTTTTTAAATTTCAATTTGCCAAGTTCTTCTCTCATAATATTTGTGGCTTTGCTCATTAAACTGCAATGAAATGGAGCACTTACCGGTAATTTTATATTTTTAATTTTATTTTTTTTCAAAAATAAACTTAATTCTTCTAGATCTTTATTTTTTCCACTTACCACAATTTGACCTTCGGAATTATCATTTGCGATTTCAGCTTTAAAAAGATTTTTATTATCTATTAGAATTTTTTCAATACTTTCAACAGTTGTGCCTAAAACTGCCACCATCCCACCTTCTCCTTCTGGGATAGAATTTTGCATTGCATCTCCTCTTATCTTTAAAATTTTAATTGTGTTTTGAAAGTCTAAATATCCTGCACAAGCAATCGCTGAATATTCACCTAGAGAGTGTCCAGCAAAAAAACTTGCTTTATTTAAATCTATATTAAATTCTTTTTTAACCACTTGAAAAATAGAATAACTGACTAAAAAAATTGCAGGTTGAGTGTTTGTTGTTAAATTTAATTGTTCTTTAGGACCCTCTAAAACTATCTTAGATAATGATATATTGAGTGTGTCATCAGCTTCTTTGAATAATTTTTTTACAAAATCATACTTATCATAAAACTCTTTTCCCATTCCCACAATTTGAGATCCCTGTCCTGGAAAAATTACTGAAAACATCAAAAAATCTATTTAATTTTTACCCTTTTTACTGTTGTAATTGAAGATTTATAATAGTATATCCTCACGTTTTATTAAAGAATTTAAATGAATTTATACGAGCA
>MDTB01083528.1_pt1 | contig 24244 bp, 24 predicted proteins | sample 811161 | NCBI WGS metagenome assembly MDTB01 (sample SAMN05326650, study PRJNA326480) | marine metagenome | isolation source: seawater | place: Mediterranean Sea | collected 2009
AAAGTATTTATGAAACTTTAATAAAAAAATATAAAAAAATATAAAATTAGCAAATTATAAAAGAGATATATGGGAAAATTTATTTCATTTAAAGTAATTTATTATCTAATATGAATATAAAAATTAAACGAATATCAACAAAGGAAGCGCTACTAGTTAGAGCACCAGTATTGCGTAAAAATCAACCACCCGAATGGGCTTCAATGGAAGAAGATAAATTACCAAGCACGATTCACTTTGGTGGTTTTTTAAGTAATAATATTGTAGGTACTGCAACAGTTTATCCTGAAAATCGCAGCAACAATCAAAATGAGTGGAGATTAAGAGGAATGGCTGTTTTAGATAAATATCAATCTAATGGTATTGGAGAGATTTTATTAAACTCATGTTTTGATTTTATAAAATCCAAAAACGGGAAATCTCTTTGGTGTAATGCTAGAATTGGTGCTGTTAAATTTTATAAAAAATGTGGGTTTTCAATTTGTAGTAAAAAATTTAATATAATTAATATAGGTGCACATTTTAGGATGGAGAAAAGTTTGTAGAAGAATAAAATGTAAAATATGCTAAAAATTATAGACTATTTAGATTTTTTGTAAATAATATATAAATTAATTTCATATAATTTTTAAATACTTTTAGACATCAATTCTTTAGAAAAAAATCCAATTAATACAGTTGACATGGCACAAATACCTATAATTAAAAAAAGTGATTGTGAAGAAAAGTATTCTAAATAAAGTCCAGTAAGCAATGATGATATTGCCGTTGTACCAAGAACCGACATATTAACCATTGCGAATATTCTTCCTCTAAATTTATTAGGTATAAGTTTTTGAATTATGTTTGTTCTTGAAACAACAATCATTGGAATTCCAATTCCATGAATGAAAAGTATTAATACCACGACAAATTTCAATTCTGTGAAATATAAAAATGAATATGTAATTCCATCAAAAAGAATACCAAAAAATAATATTTTAATTAAAGAAATATTTTTTAAAAACTTAATAATAATAAATGAACCGCATAGCATTCCTAATGCCATTGAGGATTCTAAAATTGCCAAAGTGGTAAAATCTTCTTTTAAAACCTCTACTATATATACTGGTATTCCAATAATTGCAGGTCCCATGATAAATATATTATTCGTACTAGTCATAAAAATCAACGTTCTAATTTCGTGCGCTGATTTCAAATATTTTAGGCCTGATTTAAAATCATTAAAATATGAGTTACTATTTAAAGTATGGTTTTTACTCTTTATCTTAATAAAATGAATAAAAATAAATGAAATAATGAATGTAATTGAATCAATTGTAAATAAATGTGTCAATCCAACAACTCCTACTAATAAACCTGCAATTAATGGGGCAATTAGATGAGATAGTTGTCCAGAGGTAGAAATAAGACTGTTGACTAGAGGTAAATCCTTACTATTTACCAAGGAAGGTATTAACGAGTCTCTAGCTGGATAAAAAAGAGTGCCGAATGTAGAAAGGAAAAATGCTACAACTCCTATTATGAGTGTAGACTGATTTCCGGTAATGATAAAAATTGGAATTAAAATTACTGTAATAGCTCTTAATAAATCAGAAATCATCATAATAGCTTTTCTTGAGAATCTATCTACAATAGTCCCAGCAAATAAACCAAAAATTAAAGTTGGTAAATAGGTACTAGCTGTCACCAATGCGGTACTAGTTTTTGAACCAGTGTAATCAAGAATTAACCACGGTAAGGCAATCATGTAAATTGAATCACCTATATGAGAAATAAATTGACCGACCCATAATAAGAAAATATCTCTATTTTTGAATAAATTATTCAAATTTAAATACCCAACTCTAAATTACCCTTATTTTTATTTGGTGCGACTAAATCCTATGATGTAATTTTAAAGATGGTTTTCATCATGAGATTTAATGTTTTCCATACCCAAAAATTAGTAACATAGGAGAAATAAAATGGCATATATTATTGCAGAACCTTGTGTAGGCACATGTGATACTGCTTGCGTTGAAGTGTGTCCAGTAGATTGTATTAATGGACCGTTCGATAAAGAAGGTGCTGGAGATGAAGCGAAAGAAGATGGTTTTGACCCAACAGATAAACAGCTTTACATTGACCCGGAAGAATGTATTGATTGTGGTGCCTGTGAACCAGAATGTCCAGTTGAAGCAATTTTCGAAGAAGATGCTCTTCCTGAAGAATGGAGCAAATTTGTAGAGATTAATGCAGACTGGTATCAAGAGTAAATCCTTCTCTTTAAACTAACACTAAATATTATTTTCTTCAAACGGCTGTCTATTGACAGCCGTTTGTGTGTATCTAAACTAAATTAAAATGAATAAAAACAACATAATTGAAGTTTTAAAACAGGTTAAGTATCCTGGCTTTTCCCGAGATATTGTATCTTTTGGATTAATTAAAGAAATTCAATTGGATAATAACAATATTTTAAATTTAAAATTACAGCTAACAACTGAAAATCCTGAACATAAAAATCAGCTAACTAATGATATAAAATCAGCTATTAACTCAAATCTAAAGCCTATTGAAGCCGTAAATATAAATTATATTGGTAATGCCTCGCCGCAAAAACAGGCCGAAAATATTCAAGAGAGCAAGCCACAAAACTTAGCAGGAGTAAAAAACATAATTGCAGTCGCAAGTGGTAAAGGTGGTGTTGGAAAATCTACAATCGCTGTAAATTTAGCATCAGAGTTATCAAAAAATTATAAAGTAGGTATTTTAGATTTAGATATTTATGGCCCTAGCTTACCAATGGTTGTAGGTATTAGTGAAACTCCAAAAATTACACCAGAAAAAAAATTAATCCCTATTAAAAAATTTAACATGAAGTTAATGTCTTTTGGATTTGTGAGTGGAAATGATGCTCCAACAATTTGGCGTGGTCCGCTTGTATCCCGTATGACGCAGCAATTCTTTGATGATGTTATTTGGGGTGAACTCGATTTCTTAATTCTTGATTTACCTCCAGGTACAGGAGATATTCAATTAACTCTTGTTCAAAAGATTGCACTCACTGGTGCAGTAATTGTAACAACTCCTCAAGATCTAGCTGTACTAGATGTACAGAAAGGTGCTGATATGTTTAAAAAAGTGAATACACCAGTCTTAGGAATTATTGAAAATATGTCAAATTTCAATACTTCAGCTGTAATAAAAAACCAAAATGGTGAATTGATAAATGGTACAATTAATATTCAGGATAACCATTTTGATATAATTAATGGAAAAGTAAATATGTATTTTGAAATTTTTTCAGGATTTGGCGGAGATAAAGAAAGTAAAAGACTAGATGTGCCATTACTAGGTAGTGTACCACTTTCCCCTGATATTGTTAAGTCTTCAGATAATGGTGAACCTTATGTATTAAATTATAGAAAGTCTCTTATTACAGAAACTTTTAAAAGTATTTCTAATCAAATCATAAAAAATAGTTTACAAGAATAGATGATATCTAAATTAGCTATGAGTATTTTTTTTAATACAGCATGGGCATATCCTTTATTTCTATGGAATACGCCACTGAAAGAGATTAAAAATGGATTTTATCGCTTCACTCTAGGTCTTTCTACTATTTTATGGGGAATGGCATGTGTTTTACTTTTCTTCAATTTATCACTAGAAAATATTAATCAGCAGATTTTACTAGCAATTCTATCACTTCTAATTATTGGAAGCTTCACTGCTTATATATGGAAAAAGGAACATATTTCTTTAATTTTTATCACAACAATCTGTGGTATACTTGCATTTGTATCTTATTTCATTCATAAATCAATCTTAGTAAATTCAGACTATTTAAATCCTGCTTTTTTTATTGGTGTTTTCATTTTATCTAATGTTTTATTTGCAATGATTTTAGGCCATTGGTTTCTAAATGTACCAAATCTAAAAATTATTAGATTACAAAATATTGTATCTATTTTAGGATTATCGATAATAATAAGGATTGTCTGGAATTTTTATTCAATATATAAAAAAAATGATTTAATTAGGGAAGGTGAATTTATAAGTGGCTATGAGTTTCTAGTCTCAATTGATGGAATTTTTCTATGGATTGCAATACTTTTTGGACTTTTCATACCATTAATATTAAACTTTATGACATCAAGAACCTTAAAAATATTCTCAACACAGGCAGCAACAGGATTACTCTATATTAATTTAGTTTTAATTTTGATGTCTGAAATGATTTTTAAATACTATTTAATACAATACAAATGGGTTCTGTAACAGGTTCATTTAGTTATGAATGTGATGATTGTGGCGTTTTCAAAATATATTCTGTAGAAAACTCTCCCGTAATTCATTGTTCATCTTGCAATAAAAAATTGGGAACTATACCTAAACATTGGAGTTTGAATAAATCTTGTCCATTTTGTCAGTGTAAATCCTATTACAAAAGGAAAGATTTTAATCAAATTATAGGTATAACGATTATTATAGTAGGAGCAATATTATCTATCATATATAATTACTTTATATTAATGGGATTTGCCTTTTTAGACATTCTTATGTACTACATTGTTCCAGATGTAGCTGTCTGCTATAAATGCTCCGCTGAACTTAGAGGTTTTGATGGTATGGATAGTTTGGAGGTTTTTGACCATCATAAAGCTGAATTATACCATTATTCGCAAGATGGAAAATAGATGAACCCTGTTCCAAAACACGTTGCAATAATTATGGACGGTAATGGCCGTTGGGCAAAAACAAAAGGATTACCTAGATTTGCTGGTCATAAAGAAGGTGTTAATACAGTTAGAAAAATTACTGAAAAATGCGGTGAAATTGGTATAAATCACCTAACATTATTTACATTCTCATCAGAAAACTGGAATAGACCTAAAACTGAAGTAACTGCATTAATGACACTTTTATCAAGTACACTAAAAAAAGAGATAGAAAGCTTAAATAAAAATAATGTTAGATTCTCTACTATTGGTGAAATAAAAAAACTTCCTAAAAAAGCACAAAAAGAAATTAAAGAATCTATAGAACTGACAAAAAATAATTCAGGACTTAATTTGATATTAGCCTTGAATTATAGCGGTAAACAAGAAATTCTTCATGCAATTAAAGAAATTATATATGAAGTCCAAAGTGGTACAATTTGTCCTGAGGATATTAATGAAAAATCACTAAATCAAAAATTATATACTCATGACATCCCTGATCCAGATTTATTAATTAGGACGGGTGGTGATTGTCGGATTAGTAATTTTATGATCTGGCAATTAGCTTATACAGAACTTCATATTATTCAAAAATTTTGGCCAGATTTTGATACTACTGATTTAATCAGTGTCATAAATGATTTTAATTCAAGAGAACGTCGGTATGGCAAAACAAGTGAACAGGTAAATAATGAAAAATAACGTTTTCTACTTTTTATCAATATTTTTTATAACTATAATTTTTTCTCAAGTTGGAATCAATATAGATGATATAAAAGTTCAAGGAAATATCAGACTATCAGAAAGTGATATTTTAAGAATTTCTCGTTTACAAATTGGTGACTCAATTGATATGGAAGATATTCAAAAAGCAATACGAAACTTATCAAACCTAAATCAATTTAATGATATTCAGATTTTTGCTGAAAATACAAATTCATACTCTCAGGGAGTTATATTAAAAATAGTGGTTGAGGAGCATCCTTTATTGAAATCAGTGGAGTTTAGAGGTAATAAAAAATTATCTGAAAAGAATTTAATAGAAAAATCTGAACTTGTAAAAGGTACATTACTATCTCCGTTAAAAGTTTTTACGGCTGTACAAAATATATTAACAGAATATCGTGGAAAGCATTATCATAATGTAAAAGTTGATACAGTAACCACATTATCAGAAGATAATAATTATGTAGATTTAACAATAATTATTACTGAAAATAAAAAAACAAAAATTAAAGAAATTAATATTAATGGTAATAAATCATTTAGTGATTGGACGCTATTATTTAGGCATATTAAAGCTACAAACTCATTTAAATGGTATCTGCCATTTCGAGGTGAGTTTAATAAAGATAAGTGGGAAGAAGATAAATTAAATCTTGAATCTTTTTACAAGAAAAAAGGATATAGAGACTTTTATATAAAAGAAGAATCTATCGATTTAATGCCAGATAAAAAGGGACTCTCAATTAATATTTCTATCTACGAAGGACCTCAATATTATTATAAAAATATATCATTTGAAGGAAATTTAATTCATAGTAATAAAGTACTGTCTTCGGTGTTAAATATTAGTAAGGGTGATATTTATGACGAAGAAAAATTTCAAATAGGTGTATATCAAGGAATATACCCTCTTTACCGAGATGGTGGATATTTTTATGTCCAAATTGAACCAGTTTTTGAGCCAGTAGGCGAAGATTCTCTGAATGTTAAATTTAACATACTTGAAAATCAAAAAGTAAAAATTAGAAAGGTTCATATTGCAGGAAATAATTATACGAATGAAAATGTAATACGTAGATATTTAAAAATTTATCCTGGAGAAATTTTTAGCCAAACAAAATTTGAAGCAAGTGCTAGAGATATATTTATATTAAATTATTTTGAAAATGTTATCCCAAATTATTTGCCTTATGATGAAGATGAAATTGATTTAATTTACGAAGTAATTGAAAAAAGGTCTGGAGTTGCTCAACTTTCAATGGGTTACAATGCTCAGATGGGACTTACAGGTGGAGGATCATTCCAATTTCCAAATTTTAGAGGAACAGGCCGAACCATATCCTTTAGTTATCAACGTGGAATAAATAATCAAAATCAAAATTATAATCAACAGCTTCCAACTGCTTATAATTCCTCAAATGTAGCAAATTATCAAAGTTTTTCATTTAGCTTTACAGATCCCAGAATTTTAGATACTCCAAATTTAATTGGATTATCAGCATCTTATTCAGAAAGAGGAAGTTCTGCAAGTTACCTCCAATTTGATGTTAAACAAGTAAGAGGATCTGCTCGACTAGGGCGTGAATTTAAATGGCCAGACCGCTTTTTTAGCGGCTCATGGAGTTTTTCTATTAGTAATAGTCGATATTTCTCAGAGTCAAAAAATGAATTAATAGAATATTTTGGACCAACAATATTAAATAGTATTGAAACTGCAATAGATGGGTCCCCTTATTTTTCAACTTCTGGATTATCATTTACCCAAACTATCCATAGAGATAGTAGAAATCACCCTGAATTCCCTTCTAAAGGCTCAAAGTTTATTTGGACTTCAACATTTTCTGGTTCATTTTTAGGCGGTGATGAAGATTATCATAAACATCGATTTGATTTTAATTTCTTTTCACCTATCATTAAAAAAGTAGTTTTACATTCTAATATGGTAATAGGTGCTATTAAACAAATTCCAGTAGCCTCTAATGAACGAAGTATTATTAATCCTAATGCTAAGTTTGTAATGGGTGGAAGTGGTATGCCATATGGTGAAATGTTAAGAGGATATGCCGACAACACAGTAGGTCCATATGGAACATATCGTCCAAAAGGTGGTAATATAATGCTAAAATACTCAATAGAACTTCGACTATCACTAGCAGAAAATCCAACCGTCTATGCACTAGCTTTTGCTGAGGCAGGAAATGTTTGGGAAAACTTTGAAACAGTAGATACAAACTACTTAAAAAGATCTTTAGGCGTTGGAATTAGAACCTATATGCCAATGTTAGGTATGCTTGGATTCGATGCAGGATATGGATTTGATGATACAATAATTGATAGTGATTCAAAACCTCAAGGTTGGAATTATCATTTTTTGTTTGGAATGCCATTATAAAATAATTTTAAATAAATTATCTCAAGGAGAAAAATGAAGTATATTATGAAAATAGTAGCATTATTAATTTTAATGCCAACAATTAATTTTGCTAATACAAAAATCGGATATGTAAACTCTAACCGTATTATGGCTGAATTTGAGCCTGTTAGGGATATTCAAATTGAATTAGAGAAAGAACAAAGAAAACTAGAAATAGAATTTAATAGAATTCTTGAAAATATAGATAGTTTAAGGCAAGATTATGAACGTCAGCGACTTCTTATGAGTGACGAAAGAAGACAAAATCGAGAACAAGAAATTATCAACCTTGAAAGAACTGCACAGGAATTTCAAATGAAAAAGTTTGGACCAGAAGGTGATATCACTAGAATGCAAAATCAAAAATTACAGCCTGTACTAGAAAAAGTTCAAAGTGCTATTGATATTATCGCTAAAGAACGTGGTTATGATTACATCTTAGACGCAATGACCGGATCTATTTTATATGCTCTACCTCAGTATGACTTAACTGAAGATGTACTAAAGGAATTAAAAAAGAATACTAATTCAAATAATTAAATTTGTTCATAGTTTCTAAAATAGCAAACCAAATTAACGGAATTGTGGAAGGAAATCCAAATTTAAAAATACATGGTGTTTGTGATATTAAAAATGGTCAAGAAGGTAAAATTACTTTTCTAGGGAATTCTAAATACATGGAATTTTTTAATTCGACAAAATCTTCTGCAATAATTGTAGATTCTGAACTTAATTTTAATAATTCAAATAAAACAGTTATTCGAGTAAAAAATCCTCATTTAGGATTTGCAAAGACATTAGAATTATTTCAAAATCAAAATGTAACGCAAAATAAAATTCATCAAACTGCAATATATAATGATTCAGTTAAAATTGGAAAAAATGTAGCTATTGGTGCAAATGTAATTATTGGAGATAATACAATTATTGGAGACCATTGCAAGATTAATGCTAATGTAGTAATTTACCATCAATCTAAGATTGGTAGGGCAGTTACTATAGATTCTGGTACCGTCATTGGTGCTGATGGATTTGGTTGGGTAACAGATAGTGGTAAACATCATAAAATACCACAGATTGGTAATGTAATAATTCAAGATGATGTATGGATTGGAGCAAATTGTACGATTGATAGAGGAACATTTAATCCAACTGTTATTGGTAATTCATGTAAATTAGATAATCAGATTCATATTGCTCATAATGTTATACTTGGAGAAAATTGCTTAATTGCAGGCCAAACAGGAATAGCCGGAAGTACAATTATCGGTAATAATGTTACTATTGCTGGTCAATGTGGTATTGCTGATAATATTGAGATTGGTGATAATTCCATAATTGCAGCAAAATCAGCTGTATTACAATCAATTCCGAATGATTCATTTGTTTCCGGAAATCCTGCTAGACAACACAAAAGTAGAATTAAGCAGGAAATTATAATTCAAAAATTACCTGAAATGTTAAAGAGAATCCGTAATCTAGAAAATATTTCAAACGAAATTAAAAGGTGAAATTTGCCAGCAAGTTATAGACATTCAAAATATCAAAGCACTATTAAAAGTGAAGTCCAAATTCAAGGTATTGGCCTACATACTGGAGTAAATTGTACCGCAATATTCAAGCCTGCACCTACTAATTCTGGTATTCGATTTAAAAGATTAGACCTAGAAAACTGTCCTGAAATTTTAGCTGATATTGACCATGTTATCGATATATCTCGCGGTACAACAATTGGTCAAAATGGTAATAGAATACATACTGTTGAACATGTTTTAGCTGCTGTTGTTGGACTACAGATTGATAATATTCTTATTGAATTAACTGAAAAAGAACCGCCTGTTATGGATGGTAGCTGTAGACCCTTTGTTGATTTACTCTTAGAAGCTGGAATAAAAAATCAAAACGCTCAAAGAGATGAACTTGTTATTGATAGAACAATTACATATAGTGACCCTGATAGAGGTGTTGATATTCATGTATTGCCTTCAGATTGTTTTCGAATTACATTTATGACAGATTATAAATTCCCTTCTCTAGGCACTCAATATACTGCAATTTATTCAATGGAACATGATTTCGTCGACCGAATTTCTTCTGCACGAACATTTTGCTTTTTTTCAGAAATTAAACAGTTAAAAGAACAAGGTCTAATCAAGGGTGGTTCTGTTGATAATGCATTAGTTTTTCTCGATAGAGAAGTTAAAGAAGACGAAATTGATGAATTAAGAAAAATGTTTGGTATTACTTCAGATGTTTTTTGTGGCACGAATGGAATTTTAAATGGTGTAGAATTAAGATTCGATAATGAACCAGTACGTCATAAAGTTTTAGATTTAGTAGGAGATTTAGCACTACTAGGGATGCCTATTCGTGGACACGTAATTGCGGCCCGCTCTGGACATGCTGCTAATGTTGAGTTAGTAAAAAACATCAAAAAGACGTATAAAAAGAAAATGGAAATTAAGCGGCAAAGTCAAATCTCTAGTAAAGGTAAGTTTGATATTCATGCAATTTTACATATTATGCCCCATCGTTATCCATTTCTATTAATTGATAGGGTGTTGGATGTGGACCCCGGAAAAGTTGTTCATGCAATTAAAAATGTTACAATAAATGAACCATTTTTTCAAGGGCATTTTCCAGGGCAGCCTATCATGCCTGGAGTACTAATTTTAGAAGCAATGGCTCAAGCGGGTGGCTTCTTAATTTTAAATTCAATTCCAAATCCAGATACAAAATTAATGTATTTTTCTGCTATCAATGAATCTAGATTTAAGAAAATTGTAATTCCAGGTGATCAAGTTATTTTCGAAGTAAAATTATTAAAATTCCGAATGGGAACTTGTAAAATTTCAGGAAAAGCTTCTGTAGATGGTGAAGTTGTAGCATTCGCTGAAATGATGGCGTCAGTAGTAGATAAAAGAGGATAATATTTCAACTCAAATTCATAATACAGCTATTATTGATTCTTCCGCTCAAATTGGCGAAAATGTAACTATTGGCCCATTAGTAATAATTGAAAATGATGTAATTATTGGTGATGGTACTACCGTTAATTCCCATGCAACAATTAAGGAGAATTCAAAAATTGGTTCAAATTGCAGAATTTTTCAAAGTGCTGTCATAGGTGAAATCCCTCAGGATTTAAAATTTGATGGTGAAAAAACTGAACTTCTTATTGGTAATAATACAACTATTCGAGAATTTTGTACTTTAAATCGAGGCACTCTAGAATCTAACAAAACACAAATTGGTAGCAATGTTTTACTAATGGCTTATGTACATGTTGCGCATGACTGCTTTATTGGCAATAATGTAATATTAGCTAATGGCGTGCAATTAGGAGGTCATGTGATAATTGATAACGACGTAATAATTGGTGGAACAACACCTATCCATCAATTTTGCAAAGTCGGTGAACATGCTATGGTTGGAGGAGGATTCAGAGTTGTACAAGATGTCCCTCCATATATTTTGGCAGCAGGTGAACCATTAAAATTTAATGGACTAAATTCAATAGGATTAAGAAGGCGTGGATTTACTCCTGATACACGAAAAGCAATTAAAAATGCATACCAGTTTATTTATAATTCAGAACTGAATATTAGTGCAGCAATTAAAAAAATTAAATCCACATTAGATTTAGAAATTCCAGAAATTAAAAAGATAATTACATTTGTCGAAAAGAGTGATCGAGGACTCATTTAAATTAATAATATTATTTTTCCCTATTTTAGTATGGTCATCACCGATAGAAATAGAGGAGAGAATTATTAATTATTCAACCCAAACGAATAACCCGTTTTTAGGATCAATAATTGAATCTGGATTGACATTAAATTCTAATACTCAATTTACTTCATATTCTATTTTTACTCAATTATGGGTGTCTTCAAATTTAGCACTAAACGGAAAAATCGCCCCATATATTGGAAAGAATGATTTATATCATTATCAATATATTGGTGTTAATTACCATTCATTGATTGATGAAAATATATATTCTCCATTCGGTATAATTATTGGCATGCATAGATTAATAAATATAAAAAATTCTGAGAATAATCGCTGGTTTAATTTTGGTTTTAAATATTTTAAAACTGTTATAAGTAATAAATTTACATTTCATTGGAACAATTTTTTTACTAAAAATGAAAATGTAAAATCCATAGGCATTTCCCATTTCCTTAATTTTCATCCAAAAATAAATTTAAATTATGGGATTAATTATTATTTTCAAAATACTACATTTTCACTAAATTTAAACTTAGGATATCGACTTTGAAAAAACTTGGAATTTTAGGGTCAACCGGCTCTATTGGAACCCAAACCTTAAATGTTATTGATACATTAGATTCTGGATTTGAAATTGTATATTTAACGGCTAACCAAAATATAGAATTATTAATCAATCAATCCTTAAAGTTTAATCCAAAATATGTTTGTATTGGAGATGAATCAAAAAAAGATCAAATAAAAAAAGCATTATCAAATTTAGATTGTAAAATATTCTATGGAAGAAAAGGCCTATTAGAAATTTCTTCATGCGATGAAATTGATATTTGCTTAAATGGCTTGGTAGGTGCATCTGGAATGGAACCAACAGTTAATGTATTAAAAGCTGAAGTTGATATAGCTCTTTCAAATAAAGAAAGTTTAGTGATGGCTGGTGATTATATCAATAAACTTAAAATTGAAAATAATTGTCAAATTTTCCCTGTAGATTCAGAACATAGTGCAATTTGGCAATGTCTTGTTGGTGAGAATTTAGACGAAATTCGGAAAATTATTTTAACAGGTAGTGGCGGTCCATTCCGGACTAGAGATTTATCCTCCTTTGAAAATATAAACATTTCTGAAGCACTTAATCACCCAAATTGGCAAATGGGTAGAAAAATCACAATTGACAGTGCAACAATGATGAATAAAGGGCTTGAAGTAATTGAGGCAAAATGGTTATTTGATTTACCTCCGGAAAAAATTGATATTATAGTTCACCCACAATCTATTATTCATTCTATGGTAGAGTTTTTAGATAGCTCGGTAAAAGCTCAGCTTGGAGTACCAGATATGAAAGTTCCAATTCAATATGCACTTACCTACCCTAATCATATAAAATCAAATTGGGAAGAATTAAATCTTACAAAAATTGGTTCTCTCACATTTGAAGAACCGAATTTAGAAAAATTTAAATGTATAAAATTAGCTTATGATGCAATGAATGCAGAAAATTCCTATCCAGTGGTTTTAAATGTAGCAAATGACAATACTGTTCAAGCATTTTTGGATGAAAAAATTAAATTCACTGATATTCCAAGGCTAAATGAATTTGCTATGGAAATGCATCCTGTGACTAACATAAATGATATGAAAACAATTGAAGAGTTAAGTAACTGGACAGAAAAATTTATTAAGGAACAAATATGATTTTTATTTTATCATTCATAATTTTATTAAGTGTATTAGTTTTTGTTCATGAACTTGGACACTACATGGCAGCGCGATCTGTTGGAATGCGGGTTGAAAAATTTTATATCGGATATAATTTATTCGGACTTGGAATAAAAAAAATGTACAATGAAACGGAATATGGAATTGGACTATTTCCACTTGGAGGGTATGTAAAAGTTGCGGGTGTTATTGATGAAAGTTTAGATCCAAATTCAACTGGGGGACCTGATGAATTTAATAGTAAATCACCTCTACAAAAAATTTGGTTTCTATCCGCAGGTGTAATAATGAACATGTTGCTGGCATTTTTTGTATTTAGTTTTATTACTTTTAACCTAGGAATTGGTGAAATTGATAATAGCTCTAAAATTGGAAATACTGTCGCTAATTTTCCAGCTGAATCAATTGGAATTCAATCTGGAGATGAAATTATTGAAATTAATAGTAACTCTATTTCAACATGGGACGAACTCACTTCTATAATCTATGATAAACCAAATGAAATTATTGAATTAAAATGGAAAAGAAATGATGAAATAATTTCAGGATCTGTTCGAACCAAAGCTAATGAAAGACTTATTGAAGATGAAATCCGAGAGATTGGTATGATTGGAATTGGACCTGTTGTAACTCAAAAAGAAGTCGGTCTACTTCATTCCTTATCTGATGGCTATAAAAAAACTGTTTACTGGTTTGTGATGACTGTAAAGTCTCTTTCAATGATTTTTACTGGCTCTGCATCCTTAGATGATATTGGAGGACCAATTATGATTGCAAAAATGGCAGGAGAATCGGCAAAAGCCGGTATTTGGAACTGGTTAAACCTCATGGCAATAATCAGTATCAATCTTGCATTTTTAAATATTTTACCAATTCCCGGTTTAGATGGTGGACATATCTTTTTTACTGCCATTGAAGGAATTATCCAAAGAGATTTACCTGTAAGATTAAAACTAGGCATTCAGCAATTCGGCATGCTATTACTCTTTTCATTAATGATTATAGTAATTTACAATGATATTGCAAGACTTTTTAATTAAGGATTATATTCCTGTAATTCCATAACCATTGTACCGACATTGGTAGATTGTTCTATTTTTATTGGTATAAATTTTTCATCCTTGGTAAACCAAACTTTCATTTGACCCTCATTTTTTAACAATTTTTTGCTATTGATTGGTTTAGGTGAAATAAGAAAACATTCAAAATTCCCGTAAGGAACCTCAACCCATTCAACTTTATCTATCTCAAATTTTACTGGTTTTATTTTCCCCATATCATAGATATTGACTTCAAAAAAATATTTCTTGATTACCAAGTTTTCTCTAATTTTATATATAATCGATAGTGGATCAAAAACTCTATTTTTAATATTTAAGCTTTTTTTACCAAATTTAATTTCATTTTTTATATAATCTATTTCAGCAAAATGTTTTTTCTTATAACTTCCTTCAGATACAAACTTTTCAACTTTTTTCAGGGAAAAATCATGTGGACTCATCCAAGCCTTTATTCGGTCCCTAACCTTATAAAATTTATCAAGGAATGAATTAGTCTTTATTTCAGCATTTAAAAAATATACTGAATCTCCACCAAGAGTATCCCAATTAAAAGATAAAACTGCTTCCCCTGCAGAAAATATTCTAAATCCTGCATTATATTTTAGCGTTTCGCCAATAAAATTCTCGTTAGCATACAAATTAAATGTTAAAAATATTATGAATAGCTTATTTCTCATCTAAAATATCTTGAAGCATTTTTTCAATATTACATGTCCTTTTTTCTACAAATGATTCTAGTTTTAACTTTATTTCATTATACTTTTCATCAGAATCAATTAAATCAAGGTAATTCTTAAAATCATTTATATTATGTACCATTTCACCTAATCCTTTTTCATGTAAATCAATAGCCTCATCTAAAATATAAATATTTGGTCCAAACGACACTAAACATCCATAAACAGCTGGTTCTAGAACATTGTGGACACCATCTCCAAATCCTGCACCAATATAAGATAGTCTAGCATATTGATATAAATCAGCTAAAATTCCTACTGTATCAATAATTATTGTATTATTACATTTTCGACTAGGATTAGCTTTGATTTCAGAATATAAAGTATATTCTATTTTTAAATTTAATAAAGTTTTTTTTAATTTTAAAATTATTGATTTATTTATCTCATGAGGTGTAATTATTAATCCAATATTTTCTGAAATTAAATCTGAATCTCCATATGGATATTTTTTATGTATTCCATCAAATACTATATCATAATCTGATTCAACAATACTTCCCAAAATTATATTCTTAGTAGTTTTAAATTTGTTTGGAAGTAAATCTTGTTTAGCTTTTTTTTTTCTATTTTTAACTCTATTATAGCGTGTATCTCCAGTTATTTCAATATTATTATGATTAACTAATCTTGATATTGTAGATTTTAACCTTTGAGTTCCTGTATAAATTTTATTAAAATTTAAAAATAATTTCTTATTAAAACTTATCAACAACCAATGAAATCGTAATGATTTAAAATGTATGTTTAAATTTATAATAACAATTTTTATATTCATTTTTTTTGCAATATTAATATGATTTGGCCATATATCATGACGATTTAAAATGTAAAAATTAGGATTAAAATCCTTTATAAACTTTTTTGCTTTCCAATAAAAATCTAATGGATGATAAATTGTAGCATCTGCTAAATAGGTATTCTTTTGTTTATTATAAACTGTTGGAGACATAAAAGATAAAAGAATAAAATATTTATCTCTATTTATTAGTTCTAAAACTGGAACTACTTGTTCATATTCTCCTCCTGATGCTGCATGTATCCATATTACTTTTTTTGAATTTGTTTTTATTTTAGATAAAGCAATTTTATATTGAACTCTTTCATTTTTTATTCGTGACATTAATTTTTTATTAAATAAAAGAAATAAGGGTGTAAAAAACCATAAAGCAGAAGTTAATATTTTATAAAAAAATTGAGCCATTTAGTTTAGTTGAGCACCTGATTGAATCCAACTACGGATATAATCGATTTTTTCTTGAGATATTTTATTTCCATTTAATGGCATAAAATAGCGATCATCCGACACTGATTGCTCAAGTTGCTTATATAGTATAGATAAATTAGGAAAATATGGTTCAATATAATTTTGATCAGACCAAGTAGCAGTTTTATTGACTATATTTCCGTGACTTATACCTAATGATAAATTTGGTATATTACCACCAGTTGTATGACAATTTCCATAGGTCATACAACTTAATTCAAATATTGCTTGAATACAATCATAATGGACATTATCATTTTCATAATCACAAGTTTCAACTGGTTCTGTTGAACATGAAATTAAAAATATAAATGATACGGAAAGTAAAATAATTTTATTTTTATCAACCATAATAAGAAACCCCTTTTCTATATGGTTTAAAATAAGTCAGAAATTATTTAGACTAAAATTAGAATTCTTATATTTGACTTAAAAGAATTTATTAAATTTAATCTATAAAATATTTAAGGATTAGTGAATAACGAACTTTTAAGAACTTTACTTTTTTGGTTTCAAGAAAAACGATGGCTAATTTTTACACTAATTATTGGTATAACGTTATATTGGATGCCATATCCGGAATCTATTTCTTCACAAGGGTATAGAACATTAATTCTTGGAATAATGGTAATTCTTCTAATCGTTACTGAGCCTGTTCCGTTACCTGCAGTTGCATTACTAATTGCTATTTTAGAAGTATCTTTCCGAATTTCGAACCCTACTGAGGTTGCTCAGTCATTTATGAGTGATGCGGTATTTTTTATTATGGGCTCTTTAATGATGGGCGTTGCAATTGTTCACCAAGGACTCGATGCAAGGTTAGCATTGGCAATAATTCGTTTTACTGGAAATAAAGTACAATTTATTTCATTTGGTTTTTTAGCAATTTCTGCAATTTTATCTTCTTTTATAGGAGAACATACAGTTGTTGCTATGATGCTTCCAGTCGCAATTACTTTAATTAAGAACGTTTCTACACAAAAGCATGTACCAAATTTAACCGCACTTCTACTTTTTTCAATTGCATATGGATGTACAATAGGTGGAATTGGAACTCCTTCAGGTGGTGCTAGAAATGCATTAATGCTAGCATATTTAAAATCTATTCCTGAAAACGGGATATCACTATCCTATTTTGAATGGATTTTATTTGCTTATCCAATGGTATTAATTCGCATATTTTTTGCCTCATGGTTATTAAGAATTTCATTTGTTCCCGAATTAAAATATTTAGATACACCAATTCGTAGATTAAAAGTACAAGTAGCAAATAGAGGTAATATTTCTGGAAAAGAAATTTTAGCAATTATAATCTTTGGTATTACTTTTTTAGGATGGGTTTTCCTAAATGAACGAGTTGGAATGGGAATTATAGCAATTTCAGGTGCATTCTTATATATGGCTACAGGATTAGTAAGCTGGAACATAATTAGTAGAAATGTAAACTGGGGTGTAATTCTATTATTTGCTTCTGCAATATCACTAGGCATTCAAATGAAAAACCATGGGACTGCTGTATGGCTTGGTGAATCTTTTATATACTCATTTCAATTTTTATTAGATCGTTTCGAGTTTTCGCCATATGCAGTTTCAATTTTAATAACAACACTACTTTCAAATGTTATTAGTTCTAGTGCTACAGTGGCAATATTGGGTCCAATTATGCTTAATATGGGAGGTGAACCGCTATTTATGGGAATGACAACTGCAATTTCATCAGCATTTGGTTATTTTTCAGCAGTTGCTGCCCCAGCATGTATGATTATTTATTCAACTGGTATGATTAAAATGACAGATTTTCTAAAAGCCGGTTGGCGCGTAGGACTTATGTCCGTATTTGTACTATTTTTAGTAATAAAATTTTATTGGCCATTTTTAATGAAATATATAGAAATATAATAGGATTAGAATCATGAAATTTTTATTATGTATAAATAATCAATCAAAAGCGACACGAGATATTATTAGACTAACAATAAAAGTAGCTGAAGGATTTAAAGCTGACTTAAATATTATAGTTGTTGGCCAAAAAACTGGTGGATTCATGGACTCAGAAATGTCTATTACACAACAAACACTAGCCGAATGGAATTTATATCAACCCGGAATTGATTTACTACATTGGGCATTTAATAAGATTATAGAATATGGTTATATTAAAGAAAATCCAAATGTTTTTCAGCCAGACAACTTTATTGAGGAAAATAATAGAATTAGGATTGTACTCCCTCATTCCTCTGGTTCAAAAGTTAATTTAATTTTACGAAATGGAAAACTATTAAATGAGTTGAGGGCTGAAAGTAACGAAAATAACTATGAACTCACAATTATTGAACGACCGAAAAAGAAAAGATTAACACATAATTTGACTCAATTTGTCAATTCTTCTCTATTTCTTGTTCCTAATTTTGATCCAAATTTAAAATATCCGATATTATTAGGTGTAAATGATTCTAAATTCACTAAGCGGGCAGTAATATATAGTGCAATTATTTCAAAACAATTTGGTAGTTATGTAAAATCAATTACAGTTAGTAAAACTGAAAAATTCAGAAGTGGATATATAGATGCTTCAAAATGGGCAGATAAATATCTGAAACGTTTAAAAGTTGAGCATGAATATCATTTGATTACTGGTTCAGCTGAAGAAAAGTTTATTGAAGAATCTGGAAATGACCATATCATCGTAATTGGACAAGCAAACAGAAATGAAATTCGGAAATATTTATTTAGTAGTAAACCAATTTATATTGCACAAAAAGCAGATTGCCCAATTCTAATTGTAAAATAAATTTTTTCAAAATATTATTTTGTTTTGTGTAAATCAAACCCTTTAAATTTAAAGACTTTGTTGGCCCGTTCGTCTAGTGGTTAGGACTCAGGGTTTTCATCTCTGCAACAGGAGTTCGATTCTCCTACGGGCTACATCTTAAGCCACCGGATTCGGTGGCTTTTTTTATTTTTAAATTTCTTCCTCATCACTTTAATTTTCTCCAATGAAAAAACATATAAAATTCTTTAATCTACAATTAATTTTTACTTTATTATTTAGCATTTCAATATTAATTGGACAAGTAAGACCATATCAGCTACCTAGTAGTTTAATATCAAATACAATTGAAACCTATCAAATTGAATTTGATGAAAAGAATAGCATTAATCCAAATATTTTACTTGAACAAATTTCTGAAAATAGCATTCCAATTATTTACCAAATCAAAATTCAGACAGATTCTGAAAAAGAATTAATAATTGAAATTGAAAATGCAATGCAAGATTCTGAGGATTATTATTTTATTCGTTATAAAAATAATGGATATATCGGACCTATTTTTTCAAATGAATTATCACCTGAAAATAAACTAATAATTACAGGAGTATTTCCAAATGAATTTATAGTTGAGTATATAACTTCTAAGCAAGAAAATCCTATACTTCCTTCTATTTCTAAAATTTATAAAAATAATTATTCAACCATACAAAAGATTATATCTATTGAAAAATATTGGAAAAAAACTCGCGAAGAACCAACTGTTCTTATAACTGGATTTTGGCCACCAACAAATGAAATGATCCGTCATTTTTCACAAAGCCTAGATTTAAATCCAGAAGGTTGGATTGGTGAAAATTGGGAAGGTCGAGGTTACGATATTATTGGATATTTTCCTCAGTTTGAAAATCCAGATTGCAGTAATTGTGGTATGGGATATGGTGATTTGGAAGTTGATTATCAAGATACTTCAGAGGACTTTTGGGCTATAATTGAGGAAGTAAAACCAATTGCGATTATTACATTTAGCAGAGGAAACATAGACTATAGCTGGGAATTAGAGAATAATTATTATAATAGGACTAATTGGTATGCAGATTATCTTTCACCACTTTATCCAACACCAAACCCACCCGATGAAAGTGTAGATAGTTATCATTTACGTAATTCTAATCTTCCAATGCAGCTTATTGAGAATGCTATTGAAAATGCAAACCTAGGAATTAATGCTTGGATTGATTGGCAAGGAAACCCTGGACAATTTGTATCTGAATTTATGGGTTATCATGGTGTATGGTACCGAGATATAAGTCAAGATTCAATTGATATTTGTCATTTTGCAGGACATGTACATGTTGGAGGATTAATTGATTGGAATACTGCAAAAGAGGCAACTAATATTACTATTAGAGAAGTTCTTGATTATTTAGACCAATTAGACTACATGAGTGGTGATGTAAATGAAGATACTTTTATAAATATTCAAGATTTATTAGTAGTAGTACAAATTATTTTAGGAAACCAAGAACCATCATTAGGACCATTTTTAGCAGCCGATCTAAACTCTGATGAAATAATAAATATTCAGGATATTATAATTTTAATAAATATAATTTTAGGAAACTAAAAGTTATAGTAAATATAAAATTAACCTTATAAAGGATTCTTAATTAAATAGTTTTTTATCTCATCCCTGACGCGGTAAAAAACCTTTAATTTCTCTTTTTTAGTTCCAGTTGCATATGCAGGGTCATCAAAACTATAATGAATTTTTTTTCCCATAAATCCATAGAAAACAGGACAATTTTTATCTGCATTTGAACAGACTGTTATTATTATATCTATTTTTTCTATGTTAATCTCTTCAACTAATTTTGGATATTGACTTGAAATATCTATATTTATATCTGCCATTACTTTTATGGCATAAGGGTTTATTTCAATTTCTGGTTTAGTTCCTGCACTATAGGCTTCATATCCTAAATTTTTAGCCAATCCTTCTGCTATTTGGGAACGACAACTATTTCCTGTACATACAAATAATATTTTTTTTATATTATTGATAATAATATTTTTTTTATATTAAAAAATTATAGTTCATTAACAATTTTAATTAATTCTTCAAATGATTTTGCCTTAAAATGTGTTAAACTACTTACTTTTTCTCTTTTAATATTTTCATAGTAATAAATAAAATAATCTGAAGTTCCATTTTTAAATACTTCATAATCAGTAAACCCATCACCAACCATAATTTTCAATCCATCTATTTTGCTATTCTCAATTGCTAATATTTTACCTTTATCCTTAAATAATGGATTGTTTTCATTACATCCAATGACTTTTTCACCTTCATAAATAAATTCGTTTGCCAATACTCTCTCTGCTCTAATTCCAAATTCATTAACAATTGGTGTTATTACATCCTTAAAACCACCAGATACAATCCAAATATTTTCCGATATGGATCTTATAAATTCAATATTTCGTTGAAATGATTTCGAAACTAAAAGTGAAATGTCTTTTGTAATATTAATAACATCTTGTTTTTTAAATGACAATATTTTCAATCTTTTTTGTAAGGCAATTGAAAAATCAATATCGCCATTCATTGCAGAATTTGTAATGTCTTCAATTAATTTTAACTTAAAATCCTTTTTAGGATCATTTTTTAAAATAATTTTAGCTAGTTCATCAATTGTTTCTACTTTTATAAAAGTACTGTCAAAATCAATAATTAATGATTTATTTTCTAACATTTAATTTTCTATATGTAGTTTATTTAAATTTTTCTTTTTTTTACCCTTAACTTGTTAAATGTATGATAAAAATCATAATTTAAATAACAAATTATAACCTGTAAACTTATATCAGGAATATTGAGATAATAAATTAAAAAAATATTTTTGAGGTAATAATATTTCTTTTGACATTATATTACTACTAGTAGTTCTTTTATTTACTATAATTATGTTCGTATTAGAGTGGGTTCCATTTGAAGTTACAGCATTTGCTGCACTAGGAATTCTACTTGTATTTAACATTATTACACCAGAACAAGCGGTAAGCGGATTCAGTAATAAAGCCGTCATAACTATTGCCTCCATGTTTGTTTTAAGTAGAGCTATTGAAAAAACTGGTTTTTTAGAAGTATTTGCTGATAAGCTTTATACTTTTGGTGGAAATAAAAAATGGTTAACGATTTTTATTTTTTTACTCACAGTTGCTATTATTTCTGGATTTATAAATAATACAGCATCGGTGGCAATTTTTATTCCATTAGCAATAAATCTTTGTCAGAGATTTAAAATTAGTCCATCAAAACTATTATTGCCATTATCATATGCTGCCATATTTGGTGGTACATTAACTTTGATAGGTACTTCAACAAATTTGGTTGTTAGTTCATTCATGGAAGATCATACTTCATTAATATATCCTGAGGGTATTCCAGCATTCTCAATGTTTGAATTCACAAAACTAGGGACTATTTTTCTAATAGTGGGTATTTTTTATATTATGTTCGCATCTAGGTGGTTATTACATTCAAGATCAATTATATCATCTCTTACAAGAAAATATCATTTAGGACCATTTTTTACAGAATTTAAAGTAGGTCCAGATTCACCGTTAGTTGGTAATACTATAAAAGATTTAGGTATTTCAAAGGAATATGACCTTGAGATGTATATGATAATTCGAGATAAAAAAAGAATTCGTAAAGGTTTAAATTCTGTACCCATTCAAAAAGGTGATATTTTAATGGCTCATGTTGGTATTGATAAAATGATGAAATTTAGTGAAGAGATGAATATGTTGCTACTTTCAGATGTAAAAATGACACAGCAGGAATTGACGGGCAGAAATCATGTAATTGTTGAAGCAATTATTTCTCAACACTCTCATATGATTGGACAGACTTTAGGATCTTATAATTTTAGAAATATGTTTGATGGACTAGTTTTGGCAATTAGAAGACAAAGAGAGACTCTTAGAGAAAAAATTGGTAAAATTATTCTTAGATTTTCTGACACTCTCTTGATATTAATACCAAAAGGAAAGCTAGATGATTTAAAAAAATCCGCTGATTTAATTGCACTTGAAGAATTAAATATTACATTAAAATATGAACGCTACTGGTGGCTTTCAATTCTAGTGATTCCATTAATAATGATATTAGCATCTTTTGGAATTATTCCAATAATGAAAGGTGCTATTTTGGGAGTTATAATTTTATTAGTTTTAAGGTCTATTTCTATTCATGATGTATACGAATCATTAAACCTTCAAGTAATTTTTTTAATTGCGGCCTTATTGCCAATTGGTCATGCTATAACTTCAACAGGAGCAGATAAATTATTAGCTGATTTTATTTTTTCATTAAGTAATTCAATAGAAAATCCAGACACAAAATTTAGAATTTTAATTGGTGTTATTTATTTATTATCAATGGTATTATCAGCATTTATCTCAAATACTGCTATTGCTGTAGTTATGACTCCTATAGCTATATCTATGAGCGAAACATTTATGTTAGATCCTCGGCCATTTTTAATTGCTGTATGTTTTGGTGCTTCAACAAGCTTTATGACACCAATGGGTTATCAGACAAATTTAATGGTGTTTGGTCCTGGGCAATATAAATTTATGGACTTTATAAAAGCGGGACTCCCATTGAGTATTATTTATTGGATTTTAGCAGTATATGCAATTCCTAAACTTTGGCCATTTATACAAGTATGATAATTTTACAAATAAATATTTAAAAAGCATTATTTCAAATATATTGTAATCCATGAAAAATTTATATTTTTTTTTATTATTTTCATTCTTGTTTAGTCAAGGATTTTGGACATTTAATAATCGTACGCATTCAGAATTAAAATGGTACACAAAAAAAACACAGCACTTTAATATACATTATCATCCTGAAATTGAAGAAATTGCATTAAAAGGTGCGACTATTGCAGAGCAATCCATTGCGGCTTTAATGAATCAAATGGATTTAAAAACAATACCTATTTTAGACATCATTTTTACAAATGAAGATGAAATCATGAATGGATATGCTATGTATACAAATCAAACTTTTATTTGGGTAGACCAAAAT
>MDTB01209994.1_pt1 | contig 24241 bp, 19 predicted proteins | sample 811161 | NCBI WGS metagenome assembly MDTB01 (sample SAMN05326650, study PRJNA326480) | marine metagenome | isolation source: seawater | place: Mediterranean Sea | collected 2009
GACTTTGAACCAAGTACTCCACCAGCAATCTCAATTCCACGATTGGCAATTACTTCATTGGTGTTCATATTAGATTGGGTGCCGCTACCAGTCTGCCATATTCTAAGTGGAAAATGGTCATCTAAGTCTCCTCGGATTACTTCTTGAGATGCTGCAATAATCAAGTCGCCGACTTCTGGATCTAATTGCTTTAATGCAACATTTGTCTTTGCTGCTGCCTGTTTTAAAACTCCAAACGCCCGAATTACTCCTCGAGGCATTCTATCCTCTCCAATATCGAAATTAATCAAAGAGCGTGCGGTTTGACAACCATAATATCGGTCTGCTGGGACTTCTAGTTCACCCATTGTATCGGACTCAACACGGATTTGTCCAGACAATGAATCAAGAGAACTTGCGGGTGATTCCTTCTTAGATGAGGTTGGAATAGTTGGGCTTAGAGATTCCTCAATCATTCGACTGATTGTGGCACTGCGTCCTTGTTTACCCTTGCCGACTTTCTTGTCTAATCTAAGTGCAATCTCTTCTGGAATGCTGATGCTGATTATTCGCCTATCGCCTGCTCTATGCTTTGACATAGTTAAGGGATAATAATTAATTATTAAATAATATCGATTATACGGTTAACCCGTTTATAATAATTAATTAATAAATAATATCAATTAACCACAGAACATCTGATGATTTGTTGCGGAGTAGATGGTCTATCCCCTGGCATCTTTTGGCAGCCTTCTATTGTCTTTACAACGTCCATGCCTTCTGATACTGCACCAAATACGGCGTGATTGCCATTTAACCAAGGGGTTGCTACAGTGGTAAGGAAGAATTGAGAGCCTCCAGTATTGCGCCCTGCATTAGCCATTGAAAGTACTCCGGGCTTGTCATGCTTGAGTTTGAGAGCTGATGGTTCGCAAGGTATGTTCCATCCTGGGCCACCTGTTCCTGCTCTTCTTGATGTTGGGTCTTTCGAGTGAGGGCATCCGCCTTGGATCATGAAATCTTCAATCACTCGATGGAAGTGTAATCCATTATAGTGGCCCATGTTTACTAGTTTGACAAAGTTTGCAACCGTATCTGGCGCTTCTTGGTCGAACAAATCAATCGTAATATTTCCTGCTGATGTCTCCATTAGTACTTGCATAACACTGCCAGTATTAGGCAGGTCATGAGCATTGCCGTATGCTATTGCGGCCTGATTACTGCTTTAACCAAGGTCTGAAGTGTTGGTCTGCATAAGCACGTGCATAGTCTGCAGGGTATCCCGCAGCAGTCAATTGTTGTTCATACGCCAACTGTTCAGGAGTGATGCTTTGGTCTGCTCCAATGCCTGCCACTGCAGCGTATCCTGCCTCAGAGTAAGCCTTTTCTTGCATTGCAAAGGTATCATTCTTTGAACTTCTTCCTCGAACAAATAGTAGCGTCAGTAATACTAGTATTACTATTCCGCCAATCAATCCTAGAGTGAGAGGAGACATACCTAGAATCTTAGTTTCTGATTCGGCATCATCGGTGGAGTCGGTATTAGCATCACTATCTCCATCACCACTGCCGGTATTATCGCCGCCATCGGTGATATTGCCTGTTAGATCTGTGTCGTTGTTTGGATCTGTGATATTGGTGTCGCCGTCACCATCTGTTTGGCCGTCACCATCGCCGCTACCATCATCCAAAGGACATCCATCTGGTCCAACCAGTTCGCCAGCAATCGTATCATTACATGCATCGTTTTCGTTTAACACGCCATCTCCATCGACGTCCATTATCGGGCATCCCTGTCCAAGGTCGCCGTTTAGAATTCCAAATTCGCTAGGGCAATCGTCTCCATTTGTGCCACTAGCATTGTCGCCAAATCCGTCTCCATCAGTATCATACCATTGAGATGGGTCATTTGGAAGGATGTCGTTTGTGTTGGATACGCCGTCTCCGTCCAAGTCTTTACATCCATATCTATCAATTGTAGAAGTTCCTGCACTTGCTGGACAATCATCAACAATTCCGTCGCCAGTATCTGTTGTATTGAAGAAGTCTCTATCAGCGTCATTAGCCCAAAGTTCGTCTTCATTTTGAACATAGAATGGTTCTGTAATAAATACGTTATTTGTTTCATTGGTTTCGGATAATTGTTCATTTGTATCGAGTGTAAGTTTACAAGTATAATCCCCAGATAATGCATCAGTAGGGATTGTGAAGAAAGTATAGTCTTCACTGACTGGTGTTTGGTTATATGATGCAGATGTTGGAACTCCAACTGAAGTCGTCAATACTTCGGCTTGAGTCACTCCCTCGGAGTCAATAAATTCGATAGAAACTGAAACTGCTTGACCATATCCCGGTCCTCTAAAATTATTGAAAATCCACGAGATTTGAATCTCTTCACCAGTAAATGTCTCAGCAATTGTTGGGCATGTTAATGCTTCTACTACCAAGTCTGCTTGTGCAGGTTGAGTTGAAACAATTTCTAAATCATACGTTCCTTCTCCACCTTGTCCTGAAATAACAACGGTGAAGGTTTCTTCTTGGCCTTCATACATCATATCATTGAGTGATTCAAACATCATGCCATAACTTGTGTTATCTGCACTTGCTACAAGATTGCCTTGGCTATCTGTCAAAGTAGCGGTAAATGGTAAGTCTGCACTTGCATTAAAATGAACTTCGGTATTGTAGTAATCATTTATTGTAAATGAGTAAGCATCTTCAGTATCAGATATGCTCAAACAACCAGACCCACTAATTCCGTTATTGGTTCCAAGTGGGATTCCTGACGAGTCTGCATCTTGACCAAGTCCCAAGTCGTTTTGTGAGCCACAATCAAACGGAGGGATGTATGCGGTTTGGTCTGGCTGACCAATCAATAGACGGTATGTGCCTCCAGGGTTGGTTGTAAAGCCACCAAAGTATGTGATGTTCAGATAGTAATCTCCTGCAACTCCAGCAAGGTCTGTATCAGAAAGTGAGACAAATTCATCGCTAGCAGAAGATAGACTTGAGTCGATAACAGTTCCATTAGAGGCAAGTAGTCTCAAATCGAAATCCGCCCCATCTATCGGTGCTGTCACCATAGTTACATTGAGTTCTTGTCCGGATGTGACTGTTACTTTATACCAATCATAATTGTCATTATCATCTACACAGCCTCTATGCTCTACAATCGGGTCTGTTCCCGTATCAAATGCAGTGGAGATTTGATCGCCGATATCTCCTCCCGTAGATGCATCGTTTTGGACGGTTTGACATGCAGTGCTTGGCGTACCGATGGTCATTGGGTTATCGGATGCTGCTGCATTATCCAGTTCGGACTTTTCGATAATCAAGTCTTCCTTATCCAAAGTCACAAAGACATTGTAATTTCCTTGAACGATATTTGATGGAATTGTTCCAGTGATACTAAGAGTTTGGGTTCCATTGATTACTAATCCACTAGACCAAGTGGCATTTCCTAAGTAATGGTCAACCCATGTGTCGGCATTATCGACACTCAAAACAGCTTCTGCAAGGAATGAATCAGAGAGGTCTTGCGTTCCATCATTGATGACATCTACATCGATGGTTACAACATCTCCTGGATTCTTAGCCGCGGTATTGAATGTGATGTTTTCAATTGCAAGGTTTGGTATTGGAGCGCTCCAATTAGTCCAGACTTCTAGAGTCCAGTTGCTGTTTCCAGAGAACTGAGAAATATTGACAAAATAAGTTCCTGGCTGATTTTCAAAATCACTATCTATTGAGGTTACCTTTTCTGGGTTTGAGAAAAATGCTGTATCGATAAGGCTGCCGTTGGGTTGATGCAGTCTCAAGTCTAAATCATCGCCTGTATCGAAGGTTAATACTGCATCTATGGTATGGTTCAAAGGAACATCAAATGCGAATACATCGTTTGAGTCTGTCGAATCTACACAGCCGGTGTAAACCGCTGTAACATTGCTTCCGAGATTGTCGGGGGAATCTGTCCAATTAGCAGTTGCATCATCTCCTTGTCCCGCATCATTTTGTGGGTTTTGCCAATCCAAACAAGTCTCGGTATAATTGGTCCAAGTCTCTATATCATAATCGCCATCACCAGCATATTGGAAAACTACAATCCAATAGGTGTCTGCAACGCCGTCCTTGGTAGAACCTGCGCTTGTCACCAATTCTTCAGGGTCATATGTCAAAGATGAATCAATGATATAATATGAAGCATTTTCCTCGAATACAAGGTATAAATCATAATCAATAGTTGTACCATCGCCGAAATTATCTAGTGTTACATCGATATTATTGTTTGCCGACATTGAAAACTCATACCAATCTTCATTGTCTGCACTGTCTACACAACCGGAAAATGTGGTCGTAGGGTCAGAACCGATGGATTTGGCTGTTTGTGCAGTTGCGTTTCCTGTGTCACCTTGCGAGCCCCCATCGTTTTGTAATACGGGGCATGGGGCTTTGGCTCCAGCCGCCATAGGTTGCTTTCTAACCTCGTCTAGGGTTTGATATTGGTCATTCTCAGAAGAGGTGTCTTCAGAGAATAAATATTCGCTAACAGGGGTATCAATTGAGTTAATTACTGGAGAAAGTGCAGTGAAAATAAACATCAAACCAACCAAAATTCGTAGATTACGCATGGGTCTCACATTCTAATGTGCGCGCCGCTAAGTTATCAAAGTACGGTCTTAAAGCCTAATTTTAGGCTACCTTGGGGCTTGCTGAATTAACCGCATCTGACACCCCGCCTTCATATCTAGCAAAGTTTTCTACAAACATTTTTGCTAGGTTATCTGCAAGCAAATTGTATTGTTCACTATCATCCCATGTTTTGATTGGTTGAAGGACATCTGAAGGAACTCCTGGGCATTGCAGCGGTACTTCAAATCCGAATCTCTCGTCCTTAGCATATTCGATATTGTCGAGTTCGCCGTCCAAAGCAGCGTTAAGCATTGCTCTTGTATACTTTATTTTCATTCTATTTCCAACACCATATGGGCCGCCAGACCAACCGGTATTGATCAACCAAGCAGTAGCTCCATGATGGTTCATCTTTTCTGAAAGTAAATCAGCATAGACTCCCGGGTGCATAGGCATGAAAGGTTCTCCAAAGCATGCTGAAAATGTGGCTTGTGGCTCTTTTACACCTATTTCAGTACCTGCAACTTTAGCAGTATATCCGGAGATGAAATGGTATGCTGCTTGTTCTGGCGTCAAACGTGAAATCGGCGGCAGTACTCCAAAGGCATCACATGTAAGGAAAATTACGTTTTGAGGGTGCCCCCCTTTAGAATCTAAAGTTCGGTTTTCGATAAATTCAATCGGGTAAGAACCTCTTGTGTTTTGTGTCTTGCTGGTATCATGGAAGTCAGGCACTCCCTCACTGTTCATGACAATGTTTTCAAGAACGGTTCCATATTTTCTGGTAGTTGCAAAAATTTCTGGCTCATCTTCCTCTGAAAGGTCGATTAGTTTAGCATAGCAACCTCCTTCAAAATTGAAGACGCCATTTGCGCCCCAGCCGTGTTCATCATCACCAATTAGGGCACGGTTAGGGTCTGCTGAAAGTGTAGTTTTTCCAGTGCCTGATAGTCCGAAAAATATCGCTGTGTTTTCGCCGGTAGTATTTGCGGAGCAATGCATTGGAAGAATTCCTTTCTTGGGTAAAATCAAATTCATGACTGAGAAAATTGATTTCTTTATTTCCCCAGCATAGCGTGTACCTCCAATAATTACTTCCTTAGCTTGATAATTGACGATAACAAAGCACTGAGAATTTAGTCCGTCAGCATCTGCATCTGCTTCAAAGTGAGGAGCATGGAATACTGTAAATTGGGGCTCATGAGACTCTAGCCTTTGCTGGTCTGGCCTGATAAACATGTTTCGAGCAAAGGCGCTATGCCATGCGTTTTGAGTAATTACTCTGATAGGTAATGCTTCTGAAAAATCTGCACCACAATATAGGTCTTGAACAAATAAATCCTCTTGTTGAGATAAATAGCCAACTACTTTCGCCCTCATTCTATCAAATGTTGCAGCATCAGTGGAAATATTTACATCGCCCCAATTAACATCTGAAGAGGTGGTCGGTTCGTCTACAATGAACTTGTCATTTGGTGAGCGCCCGGTTCTTTCACCAGTCTGTGTAACCAGTGCTTTATGAGCGCTGAAAACACCCTCTTTTCGATGTACTGCCAAGTCTATTAAGTCTTTAGCGGAAAGATTCCAATGGGTGTTACCAGAACACTCCAATCCATGGTTTTCGAGGTCGCCTGACGGCTCCCCATAGGTCTCGGCCATGTCAACTCGTTTAGTCGGCCGTCTTTGTGATTTTCGTATACCCTAAGCATCAATTATCACAAAATTGACCTATTCGCTAATCAAGTAATAGATTTAATTCAACGATTTATGTAGCAAACTGGGAGAGGTTTCAAGTTCTCTAATAAGCGGAGATGTATTATGTCTGAAGACTCCAATCCAAAGGATGATGGGGTTAAAAGAGATGAAATGATTCGTAAAAAGAATTTCTCGAGAGCGAGGGGACTTGATATTTCCTCGTTTATGATAAATGATGAAAAGGGCGAACAAGAATCTGAATCTGTTGATTTAGAGGAAGAGGTCGTCAAAGATATTGACAAGGCAATGGGCGAGGTTGCAGAGTTGTTTTCTAGGGGCGGAGATGAACACAAGATGGCTGGTGCTGTACAAAAAGATGGTACGGTGATTAAGCCTCCTGAAAATGATAGTGTCACCGACATGTCGATTCATGGAGAGAAGAGATTAGGTTTTGGCCTATTGATCGCCATGGTTTTCATTTGGTCAGCAATTGGAACAATTGTTGGAACAGTTTTAGCCCCTGTTGTCAGTGCCATTGGACTAATCTTGATGGTTGTTATTGGGCTACTTCTTGGAGAAAAGTGGATTCCAAATCCCAACATGCGAATTTTAGGAGTTACTTGGGTTATTATCTCGATGAAATTATTCTATGGGCTTGCCATAGACATGTGGCGGTGGGACTGGTTGGCAAACCTTCCAATCGAAGAAGGGCAGGCACTAGGGATTTTTCTTCTTTCAGCAGTGGGATTAAACATATTCTTGGCTCAAAGACATGATGAGGATGCTATTGCTGCACAAGCAACTCTGATTCTTTTGATTATTGGAAGTGCTACTGGCGCTTTGTATGGCGAACTTGGCATAGCAGTGATGATTGTCGCGGGTACAATACTGCTACATGGACTGGCTCTTTTGCGTAATTCCGGTAACTTGGCAAGCCTTGGAATCGCAGTCTCCTATCTATGGATTGGCGCTCACGCGATTTCAAATAACTGGAATCTGTTCGGATTGGAGATAATTCCATTTGAAGATGATTTGATTTTATTCTTACTGATGGTTTGTATTACCGCTGCGAATGCTACAATGGCTGCTAAATTTGTCGATGCTGATAATTGGTTCTCAGCGGCTTTCAAATCCTTGGGCCTAGGCAAGCCAGGACTCTGGTCGGTATCTGTTGGGCTTGGTATGATTGGAGCACTGCTTGCAATTGCTGCCAATCGTTTGGAAACCGGATATGCTCTAGCACAATTAGTATTGCTACTGACCGCTTTTAGTGCGTCATATCTTGTTGTAAGGGGAGTTCCTTGGACGAAGTTGGCTCCTTGGGTATTAGTGCCGGCTCCATTCTTACTCGCTGCATTATCTCTAATGGTTTCAGGGGCCTTTGACGCCGAATTAGAACGTTTCAGTTTACAGCCCTATAGCCTATATGCTGCAATGACGGCTTTATTCACTGCCAGTGCCTTACTCCGTCACCAAACAGCGGTCTCCGACCATGTTCTTTGGGCGGGAGGATTGGTCATTGTAACTCTATTGACGCTGTTAATTCCTGCCGATGACCAAAGCACTGGGTCTAGAACTCTTTTAATCTCTCAAGGCGTTGTTTGGATCGGTTTATCGTATCTTGCAGTTCAGAGAAATTCACCGTCCATTGCAGGTACCGCTGTTATCGCCCCTTGGATTTGGTTGCTATTCTTTGCTACAGATGCTGAAAATAGACTGATTTCTGCGGATTTCATTCCTGTGGCAATAGCCGAATATGATTTAGCGATGTGGATGGGTTTACTATTGGTGCAGCAGGTTTGGGTCAATATCGAGCATGGTGAAACTGGCTTGAATATAGCCTCTAGGCTTGCAGGGTTATCAGAATTCAATGCAAGATTAAGAGACTCTGCCGTACTTCAACTTTGGAACTTGAGTTTCTTACTAACTTTGTTTGTAACTTGGGCAATAACAAGGCCGGGCGCCTTACCTGCTTATGGGCTATATGGTATCCTATGCGCTCTTTTGGCTGGGCATGTTGCAATGGTATATCTTGGAAAACACAAAGGAAAGCCAAGATCTTTGATGACTGTTTGGGGAATTTCAGCTGTTGCATTGTCGTGGACCTATGGCCAGGCTGCAATTTGGGCGCTAACCTTGGTTGCAGCATGTGCTGTATTGTTACATGTATCTGACAGGATGAAAGCATCGGGTGCAAATGAATTTGAATTAAAAAAGGCTGAAGCACTCCCCGGTCAATTATTGACTTTAATGATGGGTTTACTTTCTGGGTTCTTCGTTATCATTGCATTAGACCCGCTAAATATGACTGTTCTTACCGGGAGTGAGAATTTATTGTCAGATGATTTTAATTTGATTATTTTGACTGTTATCACTTTAGCTGCAATCGCTCTTTATCTTGTTAGAGCATCTACGTTAGAGAAATTATTGCCCCCTGCACTATCTGCAGTTGGGCTAATGGTTGTAATGATTTTAGCTGGGCAAGTTCAAGATTCTGGTATAGTGGTGTTACTAACCATTGCTGCATTTATCGTTTCTGGCGCTTATCTGGCCTTACAGGGAGAATTCCGCTCTGGGATGCGAGCATTGGCAAGGAAAGAAGATAGATTGGCAAGAATTGAAGAAAAGCGCCAAAGGATGGCTGATTTTATCTCTCAGAATTCTGAAACCGAGAGTCAAGAAAGTATAGATTCTGAAGTAGGGGCGGCTAAGAAAGAATCTAATCTACAAATGATTGATGTGGAACTATTAGACCTTGCTGAAAAGCAAAGGAAACGGGCTAAAAGGGCTGGAAGTATTGGCCAATATGATCTCGAGGTTGGAGATATCCACCATCGCCCTGTAATTGTTATTTCATTCCTTGTAACTGTGATATTAGCCTCTATGTTCTTATCCTTCACCACAGGGAATGGGTTTACAATTTTGGCCTTCTGTGTAATGATATCGATACTGTTCATCACGTTGGCAAGATTGAGGGCGAATCAAATCGGTTTGCGACTGCCTGACGTCATGGGCATCGAATTACCCATTGCGATTTCGATGGTTGGACTTGTCCTAGTGCATATCACTGGAAGAATTTCAAATTCGGTCATAGAATTAGATGATGCTAAGCATTTGGCTGTGATTGCAGTTGGGCTAACAATACTTTCAGGAGTGGGGTTACTTGGCAGAAGTGACCTAGGACTTAGAATCCCTAATGCCTTGGAAGGTATTGTTTACCTATTAGCATTTGATAGAATAATGTGCGTCATAATTGGCGGTGAAGTTCCCCTTCCATTCCAATTTGACCCATTCGATGGAGCATTGGTGGATTGGATAATCCCATTGGTTTTCATTGAGGTGCTTATGCTTGGATTCTTGTTTGGATTCGATTGGGTTGAAGGTGAGAGGATTAAACGCGGATTAGCGGACCATCGAGGCTCAGGTGGCAGGTCTGCGTGGCTGGTTTTTGCAAGTATGGTTTCATTTGGACCCGCTGCAATTTTAGCCCTTTTATTTGGTATCAGGAGAGGTTGGTCTTGGCAACAACCTGCAGTTGTTATGATCGCTTGGATAATGCTTCCACTGCCGATTCATGGAACATTGTTTTGGGCTAACAACTACCTCGCATTACCAGTATTTGGAATGAATATTACGGCCGCAATACTTGGAGTCATATCGATAATGTTCGTAGTATGGAGCATTGTTGAAAGTAAAGGCATATGGCTTGCTTCAGCACTATGGTCTGTACATATCCTATTACTTTCAGCCGGTATTGGCTGGGGTGATTTAGCGATTCTATCCGTCTTTGTCATGATTTGTTCAACAACCGCTTGGGTTAGTGGAATAATCACTCTAAGAAAGAGTTGGAGAGTATTTGGTGCGGCTGATTTAGTAATTGCATGGATTATTGCATTTGTCATGTTAAGTCAAGGTGGAAGTGTTGAGAGTATACTAACCGTATTGGTTGCTTCGGCTGGACTACTCGGGCTTGTGACTTACCTTACACAAACCTACGAAGCAGAAATGGAAAAGGAATAACCTAACCCATCTTCATTTTCAAATGGTCTACAAGAGTGTCTACCAATCGGTCTAGTCCATCGATATTGGTACTAGAAGATAGTCTCAGAGATACACTAATCTTTGCTTGAGTCCCACTATTTCTGATTCCTAGGGATAATTCATCATTGTTGAAATTAGCATGTATCAGCATTAAATTTTTCTCGCCTTTAAGTCGGCTTCTTTGCCAATTGGTGACCGAGCCAAGGTTTGCTAATCCTCGTTGAGCCATTTGCTCGACCTCATCAGAAAGTGTATTTACACCATCCCATAAATCTCGATTAACTTCGGTTGCAGACTTACGTTTTTTCCAGCCTCGCTTCATTAGATTTCTTGGATTATGATTTGAAAGAGCCAATAAGAATGTGGTTAAAGTTGCTGCCCCGTCCCCAACTAAACTCCACTTATTATTGTCCAAAGGGTGACTGGATGGCAATACTAAATGTCCAGAATCTTCAACGCCAATAATTTTTGGAGACTGATTAGAAGATATTAGTGACTGCTTTCCATTCGATTCACTCAAGCAAAAGGAGAGCCACCTATCTCCAACGGCGGTTTCAACAGTGGTCACGGGCTGTGGATATCTCTCTAGATTTGAAAGTAGAGATAGGTCTGATTCAATACTGGCGGCAAGTTTCCAATCGCCCCCAATTCCTGTTCCAGCATTGACTACAGTATCTGCAATTGCATCGCCATCAATCACTTTGAATCCTTCTTTGGTGGCCTGAATTATCAAGCATCTATCGCCATCTCCGTCCAAGGCTGCAGCCACTATTGTCCCTGGTTCTGCAGGTTTCAATTGAGAAAGTAATAGGTGCGATTCTTGTTTTGCTTGCTCAAATGTCCAAGTTTGTGTTGGCGACATTTCTCCTGCTCCACAATTATGATTCATCAATTTGGCCTTATGACTTACTTCTAAACTTGTAATTCCAAGGTTGGCTTCAAGCCAATCTGCAAACCAATTGGATGCTGAACCTTTTGATGAGTCGATGAGTAATGGATTAGCGATTTTGAAATTACTTGATGTACTGAATTGTCCAAATAAACTTGTGAAGTTATCTAATCTTTTTGTCAACCAACCTATGTGTAGTTCATTAGACCACTCGGAATTGGAATAATCGGTTTTGGGCGCTGACATTATTTCTTGTTCTATATCATCTATTTCTCTTTCCTCTTGTGATAGTTGCTCAGCGATTTGGGAAATTTCATTTTCTAAACTAGGGGTTGTCTTAAATCCAAAAGCATCGAAGATTTTGAGTCCAGAATCGCTTACTGGGTTGTGACTCGCCGTTATCATACAACCGATTCTAGCCGCGTTATGAAGCGTTGCATAATGAAGAGTCGGCGTAGCGCAGACTCCTATTTGGATGACCTTGCAACCAGAAATTTGGAGTCCTAAAGTGAGATTCTTGGCAAGTAATCTATTGTCGGGCCTTTCATCCCAACCTATCACAACATTATTTCCTTCACCAGGCATAGTATCGTGTATTCTACCGAGAACTTCTCCAATTAAACGCATTAGAGAAGGTGATACTTCTCTTTTTAGATGTAAATTCTCAATGGCTTGCTGCTCGGAAATAGGATTAGAATTGACCAATCCACGAATACCATCGGTGCCAAAGAGATTCAACGTCATCCAATTCACCTGTGAATTGACTGTGCAGGATGTACTCCAGTCACCGTAACATTAGGCCAAACAACACTATTGCAGCCCAAAATAGTTCCAGGGTTAGTTACAGCATTACAGCCTAACTGACTGTCTTCTCCAAGTATTGCCCCAAACTTCCTAAGGCCACTAGCGACTCTTTCGCCTTCAATTCTGAGATATACTTCGGTTCCATCATTTCTAAGATTGCTTAGTTTGACTCCAGCACCAAGATTTACGCCCTTACCAAGAATTGAATCTCCGACATAATTGAAATGTGGAGCTTTAGAGCCTGGTAAAAGAATTGAATGTTTTACTTCGCTACAGTGGCCAACTACTGCATCTGAGCATATCCATGAATTCTCTCTAATGTATGCACCGTGTCGTATTTGTGCATTTTCGCCAACATAACATGGCCCAATGAGATGTACTGAAGGTTCAATTTTAGCAGAATCTTCTATCATGACTGGCCCGTTGGTTTCATCAAAAGTAACGCCACTAGTGCCTTGTAGTTTCTTGACTTGGTATGGATTACTATTGAGCCCTTCGACCTCTTTCTGCTTTGATTTAATTAGATTGATTAATTGTGATTTGAGAGAGTTTTGTGAATTAGGATCTAAAATATTCCAAACCGGCTCTTCGTCAATAAAATGAGGGGTAGCGCCTGTTTTGGAATTATCAAAACTCGGAAATAGTGAAGATATGTGTGTATAACTTGGCCACTCCATACCTACTGCCAAGAGGCAATATCGCATGAAGTTGCCGTTATATTTAGCAAGCCATACGGTAAAGTCTCTTTCCTGTGGTATTGTCAAGACGAAAGCCGACCATCTCTGAAAGGTGTCTTGGGATGAAAAGTCCCACCTTCCTAGTGGTAAGACCGTGATTTCTCATTCTTCTCTCGTTGGAAAGATGGTGAACAATATCGGCTGCTGAACAGTCTGGAAAGACTGATACATAATCGATAATTTCTTCTTTTAGTCGTTCTAATCTTGCTTGTTTCTGGGACCCTTTTCCTCTCATATCTATCATGTTATATTTGTTGACTATAGTATATCAACAAAGCAGGGGAAGTCCATGGGCCCCCAAAATATCATTCAATTTTCAGAATATCTTGCCACTTTTTAGATGAGCCGCGACGGAAATAATTGGTATGGAAGTCCCGCTGACCTACAAGTGAACTTCTAATCAGTTTACCTCTACTATCATAGCAACCCCATTTAGTGTGGATTGGAACCATTATTTGTTTCAATTCAAGAGATGGTCCTGATGGTTGTGGAGTTTCCTGTTTAACAGTCTCACTGACTCCATCCCAATGTAGCATATCCATTGAAGGGCATTGTAACTGTAATTCATTTTCGAATCTGATTCTACCTTCGGCTGGCTTTACCGGTTTCCAATCACCAGCCCTACGCCCATTATTCAACCAAGTAATCATACTCTTCATTTGTTCAATTGTCGCCATTGCCATGTGGGCTTTTTCCCACCAGCCATCACTTCTAGCCAAGGTTACATGATGGATTCCTGGATTTATCATTCGGTTGTCCAAAGCATCTGCATAAGTTCGACAAAGATTTTCTAATCTAATAATAAAAATTGGCATTGGGCCTAGATTCAATCTATTTAATTGGAAGGGATTGGCTAATTCTCCTAGAAGTAAAAACGGCTTCCTATCCTGTAATAAACTTGAGTTTTCCTGCGATAAGATAGAATCTATCGACTCTCCTTCACAGGTGAATTGGGAACAATATTTTTGTATTTCTTGGAGGTTCAGGGATTCTTTAGATTCGGCATTATCGCCTTGTTTTGACAGATAGTGGATTGATTTGCGAGTAACCAACATTGGCCCGTCTGGGAGAGGTAATGGCGAGTTTGCGGGAGCATATTGCCATAGATTAGGTGTTTCAGGCTGCATGTTAATTGCCAGAATGTTGTACTTCTTAAAACGCCACTTATGAGTCAAATGTTGATTCGAGCATGCATTGTGGGCATGTCACTTTGATCGGCCTAATTGCTGGAATTCCTAATGCGGCACCGCAGCCAGGACATAATATTGCTTGGTCAACATTTTGCCTTCTTTGTGAAACTCCTGGGGTTGGGTCGTATTCAAAACGAAAATTGGATTTGTCCATAACCTGAGCAGGTGTAGTGTAATCCTTGTAATTATTATCCACTATAGGCGCATTTGCTTGCGGTGAAGGGTCATACTCTCCAACTTGTGAATGTACGGGGGTGCTTTGTGAAGGAAGCATTGCCATTATAGTCGCTTCTGGCAACCCATATTTCGTAGCCATTTTAGCTACTTCTAAAGATAATTCATACCCAGATAAAGAGCGTAATATAGCCATGTCACTAGATTCTAATGTCATCATAAACCACCCTATGCTTGAACAGGTTTTGAGGATTGACCCTCTATGTTCACGTAATAATTATACTGAAAAATAAACAATATTGTATATATTCTACATCAAAGAGTTCAAAAGATGTTGGCGTCGGGGGAGCAAATGAGGAGAGGGGTAAATGAGTAAAACCAAGTTCCAAAAATTCACGCGTGAAAAGCTACAGAGAATGAATTCGCAAGAACGTTCTAAGGTCGCAAGAACAATCAGTTGTAGAGAAACAATGTCCAAAGCACATTGGGTGTTTTCAAGAGATTCGGTAGCAGATGTTATCGAAGACTTAACTGAAAATGATTGGGACCATGTATTTGTTGTAAATAGTGAAGGCGTTCCCACTGGAAGAATTCATGCTGTCGATGTTTTGAAACTAATAGCAAAGAAGAATGTTGAGCGTTCAGTCGCTTGGATGTATAGCGTCCCCGCCCAACAATTGGTAAATTTGCCACCTCTAACTGTAAGAAGTGAAACTCCGTTGCTAAAGGCTGGCGCGTTAATGCTAACTCATGATTTGAATCAAATCGGCGTCATAAATGAACAGGGAGTCTTAGTTGGAGTTGTTGAACACAAAACTATGGCTAAACATATTCCAAAGTTCATTATTTGAGTTCAAATTCCCCAATAACGGTCTGATTGAGCCTGTTTTGCTTGAAGTGTGCTCTTGATTGTTGTCGCCATCCATAATACTACCACCCAAATCAATGGGTAGCCAAGGTCGGTGAGGATCTGCGATACGCTGAACTCATATGAGTCTCCTTTGAGCACATCTGTCGATATTATCAACGCCGCGTTTACAAAGGAGTAAACGACCATTCCAAAAATCCCAAGAACGATTAAACGACCTGAGAAAGAACCTCTTCTCAATCTTAAGAACATGAAACCTGCAGTTGAAGTCAAGAATGCGATAACCATCCATGCAAGTGCTGAATGGACTACCTCGAGCCATAGTATTGAGGTTTCCACCGTAGAAACCAAATCATCGTATGCTCGGTAACCCTCAGCTACTGCAAAAATTGCACTGAAGAGTGTTGCAGTCCAAAGTAAAGAAGAAAACATAGCGGCGTCTGCGTTATCCCTCATCTCCTGGATTACTCTGTTAACAGTGGTTTCAATTCCTGCGCCCTTGCTAAAAATATACAATCCAGTGACTAAGGGTAGCGCACCAATGACAATTCCTCCAATCTCTTGGGGTAGCATAATTCCTAACCCAAGGATGGCTAATACTAGCCCGAATGGAATCATTATTTTTGCACGCCATTTAGGGTCTTCAAGTGCTTTTACGATATAGTAATAAGTTCCTTCAATACCTTTTGACTGCTTGACAATTATCTTTTCAACGTGGTCGATTCTAACTTGGGATTGAATGATTGGAAGAACAGATTCGTCCTCAGCACCATCTGTTACAAGTATTGCTTTGTCCGGTTGAAATGCTGCGACTACTTCCTCTAATTGGGCTGCTATCGCTCTGTCGGAGCGAATCCCAACTTTCTCATCGCCTGTTAGAATTGCAATTTCAACCTCGTCGTCATCTGCCGAATTTTCACTTAGATTGTCGTGCTGAGATAAAGCGCCAAGTATAGCATTGGTATCGCTCTCCTCGGGGTCGGCAATACCCAACTTCAATGCGGCTGTCAAAACCTGACGACGACCCACTACTGGGCCTCTAATGGCTGTCTTAATTCCAAGATCATTGTCTCGGTCAACAGTCAAAACAAGGGTTCGTGTCATGTATATTCACCGTTTGATGTTCATGCTAACTCGTCCTACATTTCAAAGGCTTCGCGCGAAAACCCGTTTCGACTGATGTTTTCTCAATCTTTTTCCTCTGTGGCGGGTTTTGAATCGTCTTTGGAAACTTCGGCTTCAAATTTTTCTTCTGCCGCTTTGTTTTTTGCCTTCCAGCGCTGTGTTGCGCGGATATATTTCAACGGGTGGTCGAGCCAAGGTTGGTCGCATAATCGGTCGTCACCTGGAAGAACCGGGCAGTTGTGATTTACTTTCAAACTACTACACTTGGCTGGAGTGTATGCATTATCATATAGGTGATTTACCTGATATGTGGTAGTTCCTTCGCTAAAATCTGGAGCCCCACTGAAGAAACTAACACATGACTCCCTAGGTATCGCTAACGTAGCCGCCATCGCTCCAAGGAATACTCTACCGAAGTGATTAACGTTAACTCCCTTGGCTAAATCGGATACAACTGTTATCATGCAGGGGGGCCAATCAGATTCGTCAGCCCCGACAAGTGCTATTGCTTCGCTCGCCTTGTTAGCCATTAGGTTTCGAACCATGCCAACCGGTTCGGCAAGACGTATGGCAAGGTCTGTTGTCACCTCTGCCATTTTTTCTAGTGCTTCTGCTTCAATCGAAGCCTTAATGCGCTCACGTAAAAGCCTAGATAATTTTCCTGAAGAAGTATATTGCTGCTCTTCAAACAGTGTTATCCAGCCATCTTGAATATCATTATTGGCAAGCCTCCACCTACTGCCAGTTATTTTTGGGCATATCTCAATAAAATCCACTAAACTTATCTTCCAAACTTTACCTTCTTTCTTCTTTTTGACATTTTGCATTGCCATAGAGCCGGTGGAAAAGTCATAACTTTCATCTTGCTTATCTTCGAATTTGAGCCCTGTAATGTAAGTTTTAGCAATGTTCTCTAAGTTCTTATCATCCTTGGCTAATATTTGCTCAGCACGCGCTGCCTCTGCTTGAGACCATCGTGCAATCAAGCGTTCATCTTCAGATGCGCAGACTACCAATCTTGCATAATAAAATGAAAACGCTTCAATTAAGCGGCCTTCCTCTGTATGGATATCTCCTCCGACCACTTCAACCCCTTCTTTGGATTGGACTGAATCAACAAGTCTAATTCTAGCTCTTTGCCTTGCTTTTTCCATCCATTCTCCATCGAGTAATTCCTCTAAATTTATCTCGTGCTTTTGAGCCATATTTCTAATCCATTCTGCCGCTTGAGGCAAGAAGGGATAGCGAGATAACGTGACTTCATCGTTTAACGATGGGGGTTCACGTGGAACGGGCATGTAATATCCACAGAGCCAACAGCATATGAACTCCTTCATGTGGATGTTTTGATGATGTAGAGGGGGCTGGGCGGTCTATGCCAGAGAGTCGTTTACAGCGTCTTATTGGGTTTCAAGATGATGTTAGATTGTCGTTTGGGTGGAATTACTCCGATGATTTTGATAGTGCTAAATCGATGGAAGGTGCTTTCAAAGAAGATTTCCCGTTTGGCACGGAAAACTGGAGTTTGGATTCGAGGAAAAGGTGTTTAGAAGAAATCTGTGCAGAGTTAGCAACTTGTGATAAATTAGTCATTATTGGGGCAGCAGCAGAACAACAGGAACTGTCAGAAATCGATTTTACCAATACCGCAGTAATTGCTGCTGATGGTTCTGTTGGCGCACTGCTTGATTTCAAACCATTGACCTGTATTGTCAGTGATTTAGATGGAGGAGAGCACATCGAACTTGCAGCATCAAAAAACCAACGATTCGTCGTACATGCTCATGGAGATAATTTTTCTAGGTGGCAAAGGGCTCTGGATAATTGGAGTACTTTCTCTAATCCACCTAGTCTTGTATTATCACATCAAACCAATGAAAGTCTCGAGGGAATGTATAATTTTGGTGGTTTTACCGATGGAGACCGTGCTGTGTGTTTTGCATTGTGGGCAGGGGTTGCAAAAGATAAGATCGAGTTGGTCGGATTTTCTACACAAAAAGTAGGAGTTTGGTCTGGAGCCACTAACCCAGAAACAAAAATGAAGAAATTATCTTGGATGAAGAAGATATTGGGGTTCTTGAATTTGGAAACTCAAATTAAAGATTGATTCACTTATTTCTAAGTGCCCTGAGTTTTTCTTTCAGTGCGTCTCTTTGAGAAGACGATTCGGATTGTTTAGAACTATCAGATTGGTTTCTGCGGCTAAACATATCTTTCTCCCAAACATGAATTTTACCATCATCAGACCCTATTACAACCCTAGAATCATTGCTAAAAATTGCCCTTGTTTGTGGGATTGGGGACTTGGCAATGAGGTTTCCATTGGCTAAGTCTCTCACCTCTAAGTTACCTTCAATTCCGCTCCATCTCGTAGACCAATGTGTGGTTATTTTTGAGGATTTGAAGCCAATTGCTTGAGTACTTATAGGCGCACCAGGTTCTGCCCAGATGGTTTTGTTTCCTGCATCTGTAGCGACTAATTCTCCACCTTCTAAAGATGCTATGCGGATTTTCTCTGTTGCTTGTAATGATTCGACAGATTGTTCGAGTTTGTTTTCGGTTGTTTTCAAATTACTAATCGTTCCATCCGCATGCCCGAGTAAAACTTCGTTTGATGTCATGGTTCCGCACATTATAGGAGAAGAGGTTTCTAATTGGTGGTTGATTATCTCGCCCTCTGAAAGAATCTCAGCCCAACCCGACATGGGCCTTCCTAGGCCAACTAGGACTCTGGACTGATACGACATGATGAACCATGGGCGCTCGTTCAACTTGATTACCCACTTTTGTTCGCCTTCAAGGGAATATTTCCAAATCGCTGATTCTAAGAAATCGTTGTGTTCAATATCATAGACTGAGGACGTCGCATAAATTTCATCATCCTCAACTATTGCTGAATCCGCACTACCCTCTAATGGGTGCTGCCAATTAATTTGGCCTGTTTCTGCATTTAGATTGACTATGTGTAAACCAGATGTTAGAATTATCTGGTTCTTGTGAAATATTATTTCAGTAATCCTATCGGGTAAATTTTCAGACCATAGTAAGTCGCCGTCAGAATTCCATTTTCTTATTTGCCCGTCCCAACCGCCAGCAACAAGATTGTTTTGTTCATCAAAAGAAACCGAGGCAACGGATTGCTCTAAAGAGCGAATCATCCAACACGCCCCCAACAAGTCCATATTGGGCCATGTTTGGCTCCCCGTCATAATAGAGACGCTTGTTTTGCATCAAAATTATCAATTATTGACTTAGAATATTTATTCCATGCTTATCTTTGGTTTTTTAATCGAGTAAGTAATAATGAATGCTACCAATCCAAAAAGACATGCCGAATAATAATGCCCCATTGTGAAAAATGATAGAGCAGCGCTTGTTCTAAGTAAAGCAATAGAGCCCGATTTCATTGACCAAATTGCAAATCCCATGGAGATCAATGCCAAGGAAATGAATGCAATTCCAACTGTAGTATACAGGGTAGATGCGCCCGGGTCCATCAAAGGGTGGTCCATTTGCTCAGGCGTCTTATCAATCTCGCGTATTTCACAATCATCGGCGCCATTAGAGCATTCTTGCTGAGCAAAATCTTCCTCTGAGGGAACTTCGAAATCTATAGTGGTAAATCCAATCGGCTCAAATAGTGCTGGGGGAGAGAGTAGTACTCGATTGGAAAACACGTCTCTATGCCCGTTTCTACTAACTATAATATCGACTCTAACCATTCCAGGATCTAATTTTTCAATTTTAAAATTGCCCTCTGAGTCGGTATTAAATTCACTAGAATTCCAAATCCCACCCTCTAACCATGAAACATAAACTGTGGAATTATTCAAACCATTTCCTTCGTGGTCATATACAGTTCCTTGGAATGTTGCACTATCATCTGGAGCATTTTGGGACATGCTGTAAACGAACTCGTCTGGCCTGACAAGTCCGGATTGAGGAGAGGTGTAATCCAGTCCATTGATGAGGCCAAGTAAAGCGGTAATGACGACAAAAATTCCAGTAGCAATACCAATAGGCGGCATGTTTTTTTGCTCTATTGTCAGTTTTGCGCCTGAAGATGCAAACATAATATTTGGTTTTGGATTATCTTTGGATGTCATCTCGTCGATGTAATCTAACTCTTGGGCTTGACTGTCACTATCTGCGCCCATAACCATGCTTAACCGCCATCCTACTTGACTTCAATGCGACCATTAGAATGAGCTAATAATTTAGATAATGATTGTGATTGTATCCAAACTTGGATGTTGATTGTTCCGTCATCATTCTCCGTTTTCGCAGTAACAAGGCCCGATTCATAAACATCTGAAACATAACCTTCTATCGCTCTACCCGTTAAACTTGGATGTAAAATCAAGCCCACAGGAGGTCCAAATAAACGCATCAATATGGTGTCTTGTAATTCTACCAAGCCTAATTCGGAAAATGAGGAAATCGCCATCGGTTGTGAAAATCCTAGTTCTTTGATGAGTTCTGATTTTTCTTGTAATGAAGTTTCGTCGACTAATTCTGCCTTTGTTAAAACCACAAGAAGGGATTTTTCAGTTAATACATTATTTGTTACTTCCTCTTCATTACTCAGATACCTAGAAAATATTTCACTCCTGGAAGTTGCTAACTTTCTCTCTAACTCGGAGATTTCGTCACTCGAATCTATTAGCAGTAGCAATAAATCACATTCTAATGCTTCTGCAAGCGTAGCCCTAAAGGCATCCAATGTCGAGTTTGGTAATTGATCGATAAAACCAATAGTATCAGCGAGAAGAACTCTAGGACTTGCAGCCATTCGACCTACAGTTGTTTCTAAAGTGGAAAATAATTTATCCTCAACCAGAACATCTTTGCCTGATAATTTCAAAAATAGACTAGATTTTCCGGCATTGGTATAGCCTGCAAGACCAACTGTCATCGCCCCACTACGAGTCCTTTGTTTGCGGCGTTCGGCTTGTGCATTGGCATGTTTTTTCTGTCGCTTGCGCAAGGAGGTTAATTCTCTATTGACATTGGCAAGAATTGCTTGTAGAGCAGTTACACCTCCACCACCAAATCCAGCTCTCTCACCTGTTGTTGTTTGGTTTGCAACCTCCCTAAGCACAGTTCTGTCAGAAAGTAATCTAGCGATTCTAACTTGGGTTCTTGCCTCTAAGGAATTTGCATGGGATGTAAATAATGAAAGTAAAAGCCTGACTCTGTCCCATACTTCGACTTGAACCGCATCACTAATTGCAACTATTTGGCGCGGTGTTGCATTTGTGTGAATCAAAACCAAGTCGACGCCGTGCCATGGGTGATTAGTGGTTTTTGTCTTCAATTCGTCGCCAACATCTTGCAATCTGCCTTTGCCGAAATAGCCTCTTGGGTCTATTTGTCCTGGTTGATTTAATGTTTCGATTATATCGATCCCCATGGTATTGACAAGTCCACAAAATTCTGAAACATCATCATTGCCGCGAACTAATAAAATCGCTTTCCTGCCTTCGTGATTTGTTCTAGCCTCTCCTAGAGCAACACCGCCAGCACCTGCAAGAACTTCGAAGTGCTCTTGCTTCGCCATGTTTTGTCCAAGAGTCATCCTCATATCAGCCCACCCCTTGGATTGTTCATGGTCGAGTCTTACCAAGCAACCATTGAATGGTCTGGGTCTGTTTCACTCGCAACTACATTTCTTGCTGCTGCATCTAGACCTGGGTGTTCTGCTAAAATGACAGAAGATGGAAATAAAGCGAAACTTGTAATAATTGTAGAAGATTCTTCTATTCAATCTCTTAGAGATAGGGTAGATGACCTATTGGTCGCCTTATCAGATATCGAAGAAAATACGGATTAATCCTCTAAATCTAAAATTACCGGCGCATGGTCTGAGATTTCTAATCCACCTTCTCTTTTTATCGATACAGATTTTACCATCTTTTGAGCGACTGGGTTTAGTAAAAAATAATCTATTCTCCAACCCCTATCTTTCACTCGCGCTTGGCCTCTATTTGACCACCATGAGTAAGTTTTGACTCCTTCGCCGGTAAATTCTCTGAAAACATCATGCCATCCATCATTTAGTAAATCGCTGAACCACTCTCTTTCATGAGGTAAGAATCCACTTTGCTTGGCATTTCCTTTGGGATTCCAAATATCGTCTTCCGTATGAGCTATATTCAAATCTCCACAAACGATAACTGGAGTTTTCAATTCTAGATAAGGTCGGATAAATTGTCTCCACTCCTCCATCCATGCCTCCTTGAACTCTTGGCGCTCAACCTTGTTAGAGCCGCTAGGAAGATATGTGTTAATGCAAGTAATTTCTCCGTGTTTGGAAACTATGACTCTTCCTTCGCTATCATTTGGGTCGTGCTTACCCTTTTTGCCAACTCCTAATATCTCCATTGACTCCCTTGAAAGTGTTGCCACTCCTGAATAGCCTTTTTTCTCTGCAGGATGGAGGTGTAAAGAATACCCTTCTGGCCAAGACCAATCTTTTGGTAATTGCTCAGGTAAAGCCCTAACTTCTTGAAGCATCCAGATGTCTGCGTCGATTGAATCAAAATAGCCGTCAATGCCTTTTCTGATCGCTGCCCTAATTCCATTTACGTTCCAAGACACTATGCGCATGATTGACTCCAAAAGTTGGCAGTGGATAAATCTCAATGTTGGGCTTTACCAATATTTTTACCTGCAGCCCTTCCTGAATCAACCGCAGCATCGGCCAAGATGTAATCGGATTTTACCCACGCCCCTGCCAATATAATTCCTACATCAGAAAAGGCAAAGCCATCGATTTCATTATCACAATACTCATGGATTGTTATCTTATCTTGTCTTAAATCTGTAACAATGTGTTCTCGCCAGCCACCTGCTTGTGAATCAATAAAATTCTCTAAAAATTGCATTCTTTCTTCGGAAGAGGCGAATTTCGTTTCCCCAATATCTCCACTAAGGCCACCAACCGTAATTGCCGAAAGGTGAGAGCCATGAGTCGAAAGAAGTGATTGAATCGCAACATAATCGATTACTGCTGTGTTGTTTTCTGTATCGATAATGGCCTGTCTATCTCTTAGTGGTTTAGAATCAAGACCTAATTCAATGATGCTGGCTGTCGTTCTTGATGGATTTGTAAGGATTTCTTTTGAGCGGTTTGGGTAAGTATCTGTCAATAATTTTCTAGCCCCATTTAATCCACATGCGAGAATTACTACGTCTGCCTCAACCCTTTTGCCATTTTTCAATTTTACACCATAATCATGTAGAGATTCGACTTTTACTCCACACTCTATCAAAACTCCAATCTCATCTAAAGCGGCTGCAAGTCTTCCTGCTAATCCAATCCATCCCTCATTAGATACAAGCAATTTTGATTTTGATAATGCATCTATTCTGGTGGCATTATTTGAGTCCCAGCTGGATAAGAATGAGGCACTACGGACTACATGGTGATTTGTATCTTTTGATTTCAACGCTCTTCTATTCTCGATGACTTTGGGGATGTTTCCCCTGGGCCTAATCATACCATGGCCTAAAATCTCGATTTTATCTAATCTAATCGAGGAGTTTGCTGGTTTGCGCTTACTGAGGCGCCTGCATAGTTGCCAAAATGGCCCTTTTTTGTCAATAAGGTGGGGGCCAAAAGTTAAAGAAAAACCTTCTTTATTTTGTGATGTGCCCTTGCCGCCAATTGTTTTTGTTCTTTCAAGAACAACGACGTGATGGCCGTTTGCTGACGCGTCTATTGCAGCACTCAGGCCTGCGAGACCTGCTCCCACAATCAATACTCGCGCCATAATTAGAGGGGGGAGGTTTTTAGGCATCAAACCATTGATGATTCTATTCATTCAATGTGACATTATTCTTGTTCCCTTGACTGAAATTTTCTTCACTCGGCCAACGTAAAAGCCAGTAATCATTTTCTCGAAGATAGGCACAAATAAGCCAAATTATAAGCGGAATTGTAGCAAAGGAAATAATCGTTTCAAAGTCCCAAGCCCAAGCATCAAACCATCCTTCGAATTGATAATTAAATGGGTAAAACGGTTTAGAACTCCATATCCCAGTATGAGAAGGAAGGTCGAGTATCAAGTGTGAAAGATAGGCTATCGCAATAAGAATTGGTTGTTTA
>MDTB01010020.1_pt1 | contig 24230 bp, 22 predicted proteins | sample 811161 | NCBI WGS metagenome assembly MDTB01 (sample SAMN05326650, study PRJNA326480) | marine metagenome | isolation source: seawater | place: Mediterranean Sea | collected 2009
AAGGCCCTTGCGGAAGAAGGAATCAAAAATCTTGACGAATTTGCCAAGTGCGCTGACTGGGAGATCTCTGGTGGTTACACTACAGTAGAGGGTAAAAGGGTGAAAGATGATGGCATTCTTGAAAAGTTTGATGTGAGCCTTAAAGACGCAAGAATTTTAATTATGAATGCTAGGCTTAAAATGGGTTGGATCACTAATGATGATTATGAAAAGGAATTTTCAACTGAATAAGCGGTGGCGTTGGATAATATTCTATAAATTTAGAAATTTAGGTATTAAACTGTGAACATTATTAAGAGTAAAAACGTAATCAAAAAAGAGTTTTGCAGTATTACGAAAAATATGTACCCAAGTGAAAATATGATCAGATTTGTTTTGTTTCCAGATAATAGATATACACTAGATTTAAATCATGAATTTCAGGGGAAAGAATTTTTTGTACTTGCATCCAAATCTACGTTAGCGAGGGTAAAAGACTTCGTAGGAGATATAGATAAAGAACCTCAAGTAGATAACCTTGTGCTTAGAATAGATAGTATAATAGTAAAAAGGATTGTGAGCTTAATAGCTCTTGCTAGAAAGTCTGGTAAGGTAATATTAGGGTACGATAAAATCCAAAGACTTTTACTAAGAAATAAGATTGAACTACTACTTCAAGCTAAAGATGGATCCGAAAGTAGAAAAAGTGGTCTAGCATTGCCTAAAAACCAAAAGTATAGGGTATATTGTTTAAGTCAAAAAGAGCTAGGGATTCCCTTTAGAAAAGATACTGTTTCTAATATCGGTTTTTTGAAGAGTAGTTTTACTATTCCTTTAATTTTTGATACTGCTCGACTAAGAAGTCTAAGGGGTTGTTAAGGAATACAGAATAAAGGTCTATTAAATAATGAATGAAAATGAGAAAAAAAATACTAGCTCAAAAACATTGAGCCTCCGAGGAACCGGGGGGGCAGTTAGAATGAATCTTTCTCATGGAAGATCTAAATCAGTCCTTATTGAAACCAAAAGAAAAAAAATACTAATACCAAATAAAAACAATTTTTCTTCCAGTAAGAGCCCTGGGATAACAGAAGCGAATACTTCCAATAATAAAATTAAAAAAACAGATAGCGATATCCAAACAAGTGAACAAATGGATAGAAGAAAGAAAGCTATTGAAGCAGCTAGAGAAGAAGAAAACAGAAAAAAAGAAGAAGATAGAATAATAGCAGAAAAAGTTTTAACTGAGAAAAAAGTAGAGGTAGAATCTTCCGCTAAAGAAGACTCTGAAATAGCTCAAAATCCAGAAATACCTTTATTACCTATTGAAGAACCCTCTCATAAGCAAAAAACTAGACCTGATACAAGATTTGAACCAAAAATTGATGAAAGCCCTTCTGGGAAAAAATTCAAGAAAGAAGATGAGTTAAAAGAAGTCCGACCTTCCAAGGGTTACTCTGAAAGAAGGCGTTCTGGCAAACTAACTATAAATCAAGCTCTTTCTGACCAAGGAGGACGCCAAAGGTCCATAGCATCTCTGAGAAGAAGACAGGAAAAAGTAAAAAGACGACAAGCATCAGAGGTTGCTGACAGAGAGAAAATAAAAAGAGAAGTGCCTGTACCAGATTCTATCACAGTTCAGGAACTAGCCAATAGAATGGCTGAAAGATCTGCGTCGGTGGTTAAAACGTTGATGACAAACGGAATAATGGCCACCCAAAATCAAACTATAGATGCTGATACTGCCATTCTCATCGTTGAAGAATTTAATCATATTCCTGTTAGAATTTCTGCTTCAGATGTTGAAGATGCTATTTTAAAATACGACACAAAGGATTCTTTGGAAAACTTGGTCGCTAGGGCCCCAATTATAACAGTAATGGGACATGTTGATCATGGTAAAACCTCTTTATTGGATGCTATCAGGAAAACAAGCACCACTGCTAACGAGGCAGGCGGCATTACTCAGCATATTGGTGCCTATCAAGTGACAACGGATAAAGGCTCATTATTAACTTTTTTGGACACACCTGGCCATTCAGCATTCACCTCTATGAGGTCGAGGGGGGCCCAAGTAACCGATATCATTATACTAGTAGTCGCAGCTGATGATGGTGTAATGCCACAAACTATAGAGGCCATAAACCATGCTAAAGCGGCAAAGGTGCCTTTAATTGTCGCCATCAACAAGTGCGATAAAGAGAATGCAGACGCTAATAGAGTTAGAACAGATTTGCTTAAGTATGAGGTAATTGTAGAAGCTATGTCTGGTGAAGTTCTGGATGTTGAGGTTTCAGCTTCTACTGGCACTGGGCTGGTAAGTCTCCTCGAGAACATCATATTACAATCTGAGCTATTGGAGCTAAAAGCTAATCCAACTCGGGTTGCAGAAGGGACAGTAATAGAAGCGAAATTAGATGTGGGACGGGGTCCTGTTGCAACGGTTCTAGTCCAAAATGGTACCCTTAATAAAGGAGATATTATAGTTGCTGGGGACCAATGGGGTAAAGTAAGAGCACTAATAGACAGTCAAAATAATAAAGTTTCTCAGGCAGGCCCCTCTGTTCCTGTTGAGGTTTTAGGATTGAATGGAACACCTGAAGCAGGAGACATTTTGAACGTAGTTTCAAGTGAAACTGAAGCTAGAGAAATTGCAGATTATCGAAGGCAAGTTATTAAAGATAAGAAAGACGCATTAGGAACAGGTAAGACTTTAGATCAAATGATAGCAAAAGCCAAAGCGGATAAAGAAGTTTCTGAATTACCCGTCGTGGTCAAAGCTGATGTACAAGGATCATCTGAAGCTATAGTACAAGCATTAGAGAAGATGAGTACTGATGAAGTTAGAATAGTTGTTTTACATTCTGGGGTGGGAGCAATCACAGAAAGTGACGTTATTTTGGCAGAAGCTTCAAATGCTCCAGTCATTGGCTTCAATGTACGAGCCAATGCTTCAGCTAGAGATGGAGCGAACCAAAAGGAGGTAGAGCTACGTTATTATTCCATCATTTATGATTTGGTCGATGACATTAAAAAAGCTGCATCAGGTTTACTTAAACCAGAAGTTAAAGAAACTATCTTAGGGTATGCTGAAATATTAGAAGTTTTCAAAGTGACAAGTGCTGGAAAAGTAGCAGGGTGTTTAATAACCGAAGGCAATGCTCAAAGATCTGCTAAAGTAAGACTTTTAAGAGATGATATTGTAATTCACGAAGGATCTCTTAAAACATTAAAGAGATTTAAGGATGAAGTAGAATCAGTACAGTCTGGACAAGAATGTGGTATGGCCTTTTCAGATTATGAAGACATAAGAAAGAAAGATGTAATTGAAATCTTTTCTGTCAAAAATATTGCTAGATCCCTTTCCTAGATATGAAAAATAGTACAACAAAACAAAGTTGGCATGGGACAACAATCATTGGAGTGATGAAAAACGGTTCTGTAACTATAGCTGGGGATGGTCAGGTCACCTTAGGACAAACTGTAATGAAAGGAACTGCCAAGAAGGTCCAGAAGCTATCACCAAGTGGTTTAGACATAATTGTAGGTTTTGCAGGCTCTACCGCAGACGCTTTTTCCTTATTAGAGAGACTAGAAAGAAAGCTAGAGACATTTCCTGGTAATTTGTCTAGAGCAGCTATTGAACTCGCAAAAGACTGGAGAACTGATAAATACTTACGAAACTTAGAAGCTATGCTGGTAGTCTCAGATGGTAAAGATCTATTAATAATTTCTGGATCTGGGGATGTATTAGAACCTGAAGGTGGTATAGCTGCTGTTGGTTCAGGAGGGAATTACGCTTTGGCAGCAGCTAAGGCAATTTATAACACTGATATTTCAGCAAAAGAAATTTGTGAAAAGTCTTTAATAATAGCTGCTGATATTTGTGTTTATACTAACCACAACATTGTATTAGAAAGCTTATCAAAAGATAAATGACTGAATTAACCCCCAGAGAAATTGTGTCAGAACTTGACAAGTTCATAATTGGCCAAGAGCCAGCTAAAAGAGCAGTAGCAGTAGCACTTAGAAGTAGGTGGAGAAGAAAAAAAGTAGAATCCCCATTAAGGGAAGAGATCTATCCAAAAAATATACTTATGATTGGCCCAACTGGAGTTGGAAAAACTGAGATATCGCGACGCTTATCTAGATTAGCTGGCGCGCCATTTCTAAAAGTTGAAGCGACTAAGTTCACAGAAGTGGGTTATGTTGGGAGAGACGTTGAACAAATAATTAGAGATCTTGTTGATAGTGCGCTAATTATGACGAGAGAAGGAATGCGGAAAGACGTTGAAGCAAGGGCTCATGCTGAAGCGGAAAAAAGAGTTTTAGAGTGTTTAACTGGCGATAATGCAAGAGAACAAACTATCGATATGTTTAAGAAAAAGTTAAGAGACGGCCTTTTAGATGATAAAGAGATTGAAATAGAGTTGAACGAAAACACTAATCCTTTTTCCATTTTTGAACTACCTGGCCAACCTAATAATAATATGGGTGTAATGAATATAAACGAACTTTTTAGCAAAGCCTTAGGTAAGAAAACCAAAAAGATCAAAGTTAAGATTGCTGATAGTTATAATTTATTAATCAAAGAGGAAGCAGATAAACTCCTAGATGAAGATAAAGTTACAAAAACCGCCATTGAAGCAGTGGAAGAAAACGGTATCATATTTCTGGATGAAATAGATAAAATTTGTGCTAGAGCCGATATAAAATCAGCTGATGTTAGTAGAGAAGGTGTTCAAAGAGACTTATTACCACTTATTGAAGGTACTACCGTCTCCACAAAGTATGGTGCTGTAAAAACTGACCACATCCTATTTATCGCATCTGGTGCCTTTCATGTGGTGAAGCCGAGTGATTTATTGCCAGAGCTTCAAGGAAGACTTCCTGTAAGAGTAGAATTATCTGCCTTAACGGAAAAAGATTTTGTTAGCATCCTAAAAGATACTGAAAACTCTTTAACCAAGCAATATACAGCTTTAATGTCTACAGAAGGTATAATATTACGGTTTGAAGAAAGTGGAATTAAGTCATTGGCCAAGGTAGCAGCTGATATTAATTCTAGCATCGAAAACATTGGAGCAAGGCGCTTATACACTGTTTTAGAAAAAGTTTTTGAAAACCTTAGCTTTTCAGCACCAGATCAGGAGGCTAAAACAGTAAAAATTGACAGTGAATTTGTAAAAAGTAATTTAGATAAATTTGTGACTTCAGCAGACGTAAGCAGATACGTATTATAAAATATTACCTGATATTTCTCTTTTTCAAGTATACATAAAAAGCACCATCTCCCCCATGTTTGGAATGTGCGGGCATTATATGTAAGATTAATGGCATAATATCTGAATTTTTTATCCATGAGGTTAAGGACTTTTTTATGATACCGATATCATTAGTCTGATGGACAGAATTAGATACCTTTTGTATTGAATTTCTACCCTTACCAGTGATAACTAATACTAACCTAAGACCTTGAGAATAGCTCTGAAATAAAAAAGCCAAAACTTCTTCCTCAGCTCTTTTTGTACTCAAGCCGTGGAGGTCTATTGTTTTTTCAGGACTTAGCTTTCCTTTTTTAAGTAAAACATGTCTTTTTCTATCTAAACCTGGATATAACTGATTATGGTTGTACCGAATGACTCTTGTGGGAATATCAGCTTTATATTTGTTAGAATTCAGATTTTGCCCAGATCTTGTAACCATAGAAGGTGGAGATACAACATTGAGTTCTTCAGCACTCTTAATTTTCAATGATTTCCTGTCTTCAGTCACAATGAGATGTTTGTCAAAAGTTTTGCTAACTTTCTCCCATATTGAACGGTCTGCATCTGATAAGCTTTTACGTTTCACAGTTTTTAATAGGATAACCCTATAGTCGATATTTTTTACTCTGTTTTCACTAAGTACCAATTTGGTACCTTATCATTCATTTTTCTAGCAAATGTCCATATATCTCTTTGTTTTTTAATTTTATCAGAACTACCCTCGATAATTTTGCCAGACTGATCTTTAACAACATAAGTCAATTCACATTTAAAGATAATCTTAATTGAAGCATCTAAAGTAACTTCATTGAAGTCTACCTCCTTAATCCTAAGATCTCGTACTCCTCCAAACTCTGCTTCCACTATCAAACCCTTGTTGGCACGCTCATCAATGACAGATTTAAAAGATTCAGATACCTCTTTAGAGGTCATCTTTTCTATAGTGAATAAATCTCCCTTTTCAAAAGCCATTAAAATTTCTTCATAGGCCAGTTTAGCACCTGACACAAAATGATTTACCATCCAACCATCTTCTGATTTTTTCATCAATGACAGCGCCTTAAACTGAGGACTGTCCAATTCAACATAGTCAGCTATTTCTTCATCTATGTTATTAGGCTTAAGTTCAACGACATTTGAGTCACTAATAGATTTCTCATTAATATTCATTGAATCTTTTGTTTTTATACTGGTTTTTTCAAAACCTTCTCTCGAACCCAAAACTGATCTCAAACGCCAAAACAAAAAAAGAGCGACTGCAGCTAACACTAAAATCTGGACCATAAAAAGCGCCTTTCAAAAGGACAATAAACTACTATTTACAAATGGATGTAAATACTATTTGGTTAACATCAATCCCAGAGAGATTAAAATGTCTATTTTTGTAAATTAAAAGCATTATGAGTAGTTCATTTTATCCCTAGCCATGTATATCATTGCCTTACCTCATTTCTAACATAAACAACTTTTATTAATATCAAAATGCAACCTCCAAAGACACTAGAAGTTTCGGTAATATCTCAGTTCATCAAAGATTTATCTTTTGAAAACTTCAATACTATGAACAAAAATGAACAAAATAATCCTTTAGATTATACTATTAACATTAATGTCAGAGTGGAAGAAGAACAAAATGCTGTTTCACAAGTTATTCTACATCTTTTTTGTGAAGCATTTCATACTAAGCGCAAGATATATATATTAGAAATAGAATACGGTGGTAATTTTGAGATTAAAACTGGAGACAACCAAGAAAAAAGACATGTTTTAACAGTTGAGTGCACTAAATTATTATTCCCCTTTCTCAGAAGAATTGCTTACGATATAACTAGAGAAAGTGGATTCAGCCCTTTAAATATAAAACCAATAGACTTTTCACACATAAATAAAAATTAATCTAATACTGTTCTTTTCCACCCCTTTTCACAACCTATCTCTTTGATAAATTTTTTATGCTCCTCTTTTTCAATATAAGATAAACGAGAAGGTAGTGGCTTGGGTCTAGTATTTCTAAGGGTACCAATGGTAAATGTATTTCCTATAGCCTCTTTTAGGCTAAAATTAGTATCCAAACCTAGTCCGGGCTGTTTTCCCCCCTGTAGTTCAAGATAAACTTCTGATAGAAGGATGCTATCAATTAGAGCACCATGTCCCCTTTGTTTTCGATTAGATACGTCAATGTTAAATCTCTTACATAGAGAATCTAAAGAGACTGATGAACCAGGATACCTTTCCTTCGCTAGCAAAAGTGTATCTATCACCATTGGTGTAAAAACCCCTAAACCACAAATTTTTATTTCATTCTGTAAAAAAGCAATATCAAAAGTTGCATTATGTATTATTAAAGCTGAATGCTCGATAAAGGATAAAAATTCCTTTGCAATGTCCGAAAAAGATGGTTTGTCCGCTACAAAAGTGTCTGTCAAATTATGTATGCGAGTAGATTCAATTGGAATAGCTCTATCAGGATTAATATAACTATGGAAGAATCTCCCTGTCGGAAGATGATCTACCAATTCTACTGCAGCTAATTCTATTATTCTATCGCCCTTTAAGGCGCTCAAGCCTGTAGTTTCAGTATCAATTACTACTTCTCTAGCCATATGATCTATAATTTTGCCTTTATTAATCTTATTACTTTAATAACATCCCCTTTCATTTCTTCAAATCCCTTTTCAGAATCTATAGCGAATTCATAATTTTTCTCTTCAGATGGCACTTGATTTTGTCGCAACAATAATATCTCAAGTTTTTCTTCTGTCATTTTGGGACGTTTCAAGAGTCTAGACATTTGAGTTTCCTTTGAGCATGATACTATTAAAACGGAATCCAACCACAGGTCTGCTCTAGTTTCAAATAATAAAGGTATTTCGAATCCTATAATTGCTTTATCTGAATTTTCCGTTATGAAATTGTCTCTGTTAGATGATAAAATAGGGTGAATTACCTTTTCAAGCCTTTTTAGAGTAATTTCATTATTTCTAATCATATTAGATAATAACACTCTATCAATACTATCGTTATTTTCCAGTTTAGGGTGCAAAGATACCAATGCCTTATAGCCTTCCTTCCCTTTTTTGTAAGTTTTATGTACCTCCTTATCAGCGTCCCAAACTGGAACTCCACTGTCGACAAACATGTCACACACCGTGCTTTTTCCACAGCCCATAGAGCCTGTTATTCCTAATTTAAAAGACAAAAGCTAAATCCCTCTAACGGATTTTATTAATAGCTGCCTAAGATGTTTTGTGTAGGCTGGTTCCTTTTTAAACCATTCAATAAACCCAGGGATAGCTTGATGAACAAGCATATCTAATCCGTTAATGCACTTTATGTCTTCCTTTGCTGCCTTCCTCATAAATGTTGTTTCCATAGGATTATATACAAGATCTATTCCCACTGCTTTAGGATGGGCTCCCTTAAGGTTATGTGGAAATGATTCCTTATTTAATGTCCCCAAACTGGTACAGTTTATCAGGGTAGTAGCTCCCATGATAGCTGCTCCATGATCAGACCAATCATAAATTTTTATTCGGTCAGAAAATTCATTGCCTAAGTCATTTGCTTTTTTTCTATCTCTATTTATCAATCGGATTTCGTCAGCTTTTTCAGATAAGTAAACTGATAATATAGCCCTTGATGCTCCACCAGCCCCATATATTAATACCTTTTGATTTTTAAAATTATAGAATGGAAAGTTTTGATAGACGCTGTTCTTAAAACCATAAGTATCAGTGTTGTCGCCGATAATTTGATTCGACTGGAAAAACAATGTATTGACAGCGCCAACTTTTTTTGCCTCCTCTGTTAACTTATCAGCTAAATTGAATGCTTTCACTTTATGAGGTATGGTAACGTTTAAACCCAGGAATCCTAATTCTCTCAGGTACCGAATTTTTTTTTCTACCTCGTCATCTAAAACTTTAATTGGGATATAATAGCCATTAAGATTACTTTTTTTTATCCAATAGTTCTGAATTATAGGAGACATACTATGTAAGATGGGATCACCTATTACTCCAGCTAACTTAACACTAGTTTTATCCACAGTCATTTCGTTATGGCCCTTCTTTTCCACATATTGAATTTTTATACCCTTTTGGTGCTCAACTATCCTAAATGTTTCAGTTTTATCAACAGAAAAGTTATTTCTATCTCATGTTAATCTTTTATTATCTTACTGTGGATATCTTTTTTTTTTTCTTTATAACAGCTAGATAGATCGTACTTCTGCCTTAATAAGTATTTAATACTATTTTTCCACAGCATACAGTGTTACTACATACTACAACAAATAATAATATATACTTTTTATAATGAAAAACATAAAAAAACCTATTTTACACGTATTAGAGGGTAACAGGTTAAAATCACCTCCTATATGGTTAATGAGACAAGCTGGCAGATATTTGCCAGAATATAAAGAAACGAGATCTTTAGCAGGTACTTTCTTAGACCTTTGCTACAATCCTAAATTAGCGGCTGATGTTACTTTACAACCTCTTAAAAGATTTGATTTAGATGGTGCTATATTATTTGCTGATATTTTATTAATACCAAATTCTATGGGTCTAAAGTTAAAATTTGAAGAAGGTGTTGGTCCCCTGTTAGAAACTATCAATAATTTTGATGACGTAGAAAAATTGAATGCCACTGAACAAATACATAACATTTTGAATCCAATATATGACACTGTAAGTCTAGTAAAATCTAAATTAGATGGAGGGATAACTTTTATAGGGTTCGCTGGCGCCCCCTGGACAGTTGCTACCTATATGATTGAAGGTAAAGGTTCTAAAGATCATCAAAAGACAAAGGTTTTTATGGCAAGCATGCCGAAGAGTTTCGATTTATTAATATCAAAAGTAGTTGATGCTACGGTTGAATATTTATTAAAACAAATAGAGGCTGGTGTAGAAGTAGTAAAATTATTTGATAGTTGGGCAGGCTCATTACCAGGAACGCTAGTAAAAAAGTTTTCTTTGGAACCAATGAAAGAAATAGCTAAGAGAATTAAAAAAAGACATCCCCACATACCTATTATTGTGTTCCCTCGAGGGGTAGGTGCTCATTATGAACATTTTTCTGTGATAAATGAATTTGATTGTATAGCATTAGATTCTAATTTACCTTTAGAATGGGCTAAAGAAAAAGTTCAGATAAACAATACCGTACAGGGTAATCTAGATCCGTCTTACCTTGTATCAGGAGGCCTTTCTTTGGTTGAAGAGACTATGAAAATAAGAGAAACTTTCTCAGACAGAGGTCATATATTTAACTTAGGGCATGGTATAACTCCAAATGCTGAAATTAAAAATGTAGAGTATCTTATTGACATTTTGAAAGGCTAAAAAAAAATTGACTTTAGCTAAATACCTGAAGTATTAAGATTGTAGTGGTTTCTCCACTTCTTTTCCATTCATTATAGAGGTTAGTAGTAAGATGGTTGATTTAACTCAAATTGATCTCAAAGCTGTTAAAGAATTATCATTAGCCGAACTAAAAGCACAATCTCCTGCTAACTTACTGAAATTGGCAGAAAAAATTGAAATTGAAAATGCTTCTACTATGAGAAAAGGTGATATGATGTTTGCCATTCTTAAAGAGATGGCTGAAGAGGGGGTTGAAATATATGGAGACGGTGTATTAGAAATCGTACAAGATGGGTTTGGTTTTTTACGGTCTACAGATGCCAATTATTTACCTGGTCCTGATGATATTTATGTCAGTCCTTCACAGATAAAGAAATATTCATTGCGAACTGGTGATACCTTAGAAGGCGTTATTAGGGCCCCAAAAGATAGTGAAAGATATTTCGGTCTAGTAAAGGTTCGGGCTATAAATTTTGCTGAACCTGAAAAGGCTAAACATAAAATACACTTTGATAATTTGACACCCTTATATCCTGACGAGAGATTTAAGTTAGAAATAGAAGATCCTACTATAAAAGATCAATCAGCAAGAGTTATAGACTTAGTAGCTCCTATTGGAAAGGGACAACGGTCTCTAATAGTAGCACCTCCAAGGACTGGTAAAACTGTTATATTGCAAAACATTGCTCACTCCATAGAAAGAAATCAACCTAAGAGTTACTTAATTGTTTTATTAGTTGATGAAAGGCCAGAAGAAGTCACAGATATGCAACGGTCTGTGAGAGGGGAGGTTATTTCTTCCACTTTTGACGAACCTGCAACTAGACATGTGGCAGTAGCAGAGATGGTGATTGAAAAAGCTAAAAGGTTAGTAGAGCATAAAAGAGATGTTGTTATTTTGCTGGATTCAATTACGCGTTTAGGTAGAGCCTACAACACTGTTGTACCATCATCTGGTAAAGTTCTGACAGGAGGAGTTGACGCAAATGCCCTTCAAAGACCTAAACGTTTTTTTGGTGCTGCTAGGAATATTGAAGAGGGTGGATCATTAACAATAATAGCTACTGCCCTTATTGATACAGGTAGTAGGATGGATGAGGTGATTTTTGAGGAATTTAAAGGTACGGGTAATTCTGAGTTAGTGCTAGATAGAAAAGTAGCTGATAAAAGGGTTTTCCCTTCTATAGACTTATTAAAGTCTGGGACTCGAAAAGAAGAATTATTAGTAGAGAAGAATGAATTAACTAAGGTATTTGTTCTTCGACGGATATTAAACCCTATGGGTACAACTGACGCTATTGAATTTTTATTAAGTAAATTGAAACAAACTAAAACAAACTCCGAATTTTTTGATTCAATGAATAATTAATAAAGATGTCTTCTACTATCTTTGCTTTGTCAACGGTTCCAGGTATTTCTGCTATAGCAATTGTTCGTTTGTCAGGGCCAGATAGTTTCAAAGCTGCCGGTGTTTTATGCGGTTTTAAACAGCCAGTGATATCAGAGATGAGGCGAACTTATCTGCGGAAAATATATTCAGACGAGGGAAGGCTTTTAGATGAAGGGCTTGTTGTTTTTTTTGATGCTAACAAAAGTTTTACTGGGGAAAGAATGGTTGAATTACATCTTCACGGTAGTCAGGCAGTAATACGTACGGTTTTGGTATCATTATCAAAGTTAGAATATATGAGAGCTGCAGAAGCAGGAGAGTTTACAAAACAAGCACTAGAAAACAATAGGTTAAATATTTTTGAAGCAGAAGGTCTTTCTGACTTGTTGTTAGCTGAGACTGAAGCTCAACAGCAGCAAGCTTTGAATATATATTCTGGTTTGATGTCTGATCGCATATCAAGATGGAAATCATTAGTTATTAAAATGCTTTCTTTGGTTGAGGCAGAAATAGATTTTTCTGATGAGGTGGAAGTAGGAAACATTGCTAATCTTTTAAGAACAGATTTAAAAACTGTCGAAAATTTTCTGGTAGGTGAAAGAGACGGTTTCAAAGCAGCTGAGGCGATAAGGGATGGTTTTGAAGTAGCTTTTGTAGGCAGTACAAACGTAGGAAAATCAACTCTTTTAAATAATCTAGCGCGGAGGAATGTTGCTATCACCTCCGGGATTTCAGGCACTACGAGAGATATAATAGAACTAAGGTTTAATTTGAACGGGCTTCCGGTAACCTTTTTGGATACGGCAGGCTTACGGTTAACCAAAGATAGTGTGGAAAAAATAGGTGTTGCAAACTCTATTGATCGAGCTAATAGGTCTGACATTCGTATATTTCTTGTCGATGATATAGAAGAAATAAAGGGTTTTGGAGTATATCGCAAACGGTCTGATATTATTTTAAGGCCTAAAGGTGATCTTCCAGGGAAAGAGCCAAGTATATCCGGCAGAACAGGTAAAGGGGTCGAGTCATTACTTAATACCTTAACTGAAACTTTAGAAAAAAAAACCAACGAAGCAAGCTCTATTACTAAGCTTAGGCATTTAGAAAAAGTTAACTCTGGTTTAAAAGGTATAGGATTAGTTAAAATCCAAATAGAAAGTGATAGCCCAGAAGTAGAAATTATTGCAGAGGAACTTCGAAATATTTTAAGAAGTTTTGATGGACTTTTGGGTTTAGTTGATACAGAAGAAGTGTTAGGAGAAATCTTTTCAAACTTTTGTATTGGTAAATAAATAATATGGATAAGGGTGTTTCACGTGAAACCTTTTTTTGAAACTGTTGTAATAGGTGGAGGCCATGCGGGTACAGAAGCTGCCTATATTAGCAGCAAACTAGGCGTAAAAACTTTGTTAGTCACCAATGACAAGTCAAAGATAGGTGAAATGTCTTGTAACCCCGCTATTGGTGGATTAGGCAAGGGACACTTAGTTAGAGAAATTGATTCTTTGGGTGGTCTTATGGGATTAGCCGCAGATTTCTCTGGTATTCAATTTAGGTTGTTGAATAAAAGTAAGGGCGCTGCAGTGCAAGGTCCTAGAAGCCAAATTGACAGAGATTATTATAAGAAAAAAATTCAACATGAGTTAAACGCACTAGCTGGTTTAACTATAAAAGAAGGTGAGGTTACTGATTTAGTTGTCCAAGACCACTCGGTAAAAGGGGTAATTATTGGGGAGAATGAAAAAGTAAGCTGTCATTCAGTAATTTTAACTACTGGAACATTTTTGAATGGAAAGATTCATATTGGCGATAAGTCATTTTGTGGTGGGAGGAGAGGTGAAGAGGCTTCTGTCAAGCTAGGAAAAAGGCTTAGGGACTTGGATTTAGCAGTTGGTCGGTTAAAGACGGGAACCCCTCCAAGACTTGATGGTAATACAATTGACTGGGAGACCTTAGAAAAGCAAGCAGCAGATCGTAACCCGCATTTTTTTTCGTTTTTGACAAAGAATGCTAGATTAAATCAAGTTGATTGCGCTATCACCCATACCAATAATAGGACGCATGAAATAATAGAAAAAAACATTGATAAATCTTCTATATATAATGGAAACATCTCATCTTCTGGCCCTAGATATTGTCCATCTATAGAAGACAAAATCGTCCGATTTGCAGAAAGGGAATCGCATCAAATATTTTTAGAACCTGAAGGTTTGAAAACGAGTGTGATTTATCCAAATGGGATTTCGACGTCTTTGCCAGAAAAGATTCAAGAAGAATATGTTAAATCAATAAAAGGTTTAGAGTCCGTAAAAATTTTGCAACCTGGATATGCAATAGAGTACGACTATGTTGATCCCCGGTCTTTGAAGGCTTCCTTAGAGCTTAAAAAGATGGGGGGGTTATTTCTAGCAGGGCAAATAAACGGTACTACTGGTTATGAAGAAGCAGCATCTCAGGGTTTAGTTGCTGGAATTAATTCATCAATGTTAGTGCATTCACGAGATCCTGTTATATTTAAAAGGGAACAAGGATATATTGGGGTTCTTATTGACGATTTAGTTACAAAAGGCGTAAAGGAACCCTATAGAATGTTTACTTCTAGAGCTGAATATAGGTTATCACTTCGGGCAGACAATGCTGACCAGAGGTTTACGAGATTAGGTTTAAGTTTAGGAACTATAAGTCAAAACCGAGAGCAAATCTTTTCCAGCAAGATGGCAGAGATTGGCCGAGCCAAGGAGTCTCTTAGAAAATGTAAGATAACGCCTTCGTTAGCTGCCAGGGAAGGTCTTAAAGTAAAACAAGATGGAAAAATTCGTACTGGGTTAGATTTAATAAGAGACACAAAGATTTCCTTTGAAGACATACAAACTTTATGGCCAAAATTAAAGGACATAAAAGAAAGTATTTTGATACAGGTAGCAAATGATATTAGATACGATGTTTATATAAAAAGACAAAAAGCCGAGATTGAAAATACTAAGAATAACTTTGAAACGAAGATACCAAATAACTTTGATTATAGGTTAATTAGCGGTCTTTCTAACGAAATTCTGTCAAAATTAGAATTAGTTCGCCCAGTTGATTTACTCCAAGTTTCCAGAGTAGAAGGAATGACTCCTGCTGCATTAACCTTGGTTCACTTGTGGATAAAGAAACACAATAAGGCAGCCAATGGTCAATATAAATATGAAAGCCGATCAAGAAAAAAATCATCAGCTTGATAATAGGTTCCTAGTTGAAAAAATAGGTGTTTCACGTGAAACATGTGAAAACATGCGTTTATATTACAATCTTCTTTTTCAGTGGAACAAAAAAATTAACTTAGTGTCCAGGAAGTCAATTGATTCATCATGGACCAGGCACTTTTTAGATAGTGCACAGTTGTGGTTTAGTTTGCCCAAAGGAGTTAATACTTGGTTAGATTTTGGTTCTGGGGCTGGTTTTCCTGGTCTGGTAATAAGCACAATAGCCAAGGAACTAAAACCTGACCTTAGAGTGATTCTTGTTGAGAAAAATCGAAAAAAAGGACATTTTTTAGAAGCGGTAGTAGAAAAACTATCTTTGAATGCTACAGTGATTTGCAGTAGGATCGAAGAAATAGAGCCTCAGAAAGTAGATGTTATATCAGCCAGAGCGGTTGGGCGATTGAAATCGCTGATAGAAGTGGCGTACACGCATAGAAATGATAAAACCATAGGTTTCTTTCCAAAGGGAAAAAAATATAGGGCAGAACTGGAAGAATCATTACAATATTGGATTTTTGAAGTTAGGCAGGTCACAAATTTATTTGATAAGGATTCTCCAATTTTGGAAATAAGGAATATAGAAGTTGCTAAATAAATTTACCAAGGGTCAAGGTCGGCCAAATTTTGTTTCGGTGGTTAACCAAAAAGGTGGTGTAGGAAAGACTACTACAGTTCTGAATTTAGCTACCTGCCTTTCGGCAACTGGGAAAAAAGTTTTAATTGTCGACCTAGATGCTCAGGGAAACGCTTCGACTGGTTTGGGAGTTTTGCCTGAAGAACGTGAGATGGGTTCCTATGATCTAATCGTAAACGGGGAAGACTTATCTAAATTGGTTAGGAAAACAAAAATACCCAATCTCTCAATAATACCAGCAAACTCTGATCTCTCCTCTGTTGATATGGACCTAGTTCAAAAAAGCCAAAAGGCTTTGGTATTGAATAAGCTTTTTACAAAACAGTTAAATAATAAAAGTGAATATGATTATGTTTTCATGGATTGCCCTCCTGCATTGAATTTAATTACTGTTAATTCATTGGTAGCAGCGAGGATGGTAATTATACCTTTGCAAACGGAGTTTTTTGCGTTGGAAGGTCTATCCCAACTCATGGTAACTATCAAAGAAATAAGAAGAACTTTCAATAGAGACCTAAGAATACTAGGAGTCTTGCTTACCATGTTCGATAAGAGAAACAACCTATCAATACAAATAGAGGAAGATGTAAGATCAACCTTAAGTGATCTAGTTTTTAAGACTATCATACCTAGAAATGTTAAGTTGAGTGAAGCTCCTTCTTATTCAATACCTGGAGTAATTTATGACCAAAAATGTAACGGCTCATTAGCGTATCAAAAGTTTGTTTCTGAGTTTTTGAACAGAGAGCAAAAAATGTTGTTATCAAAATGATAAATTGAGGGGGTAAAAAAATTGACTAAAAAGAAGGTTTTAGGAAGAGGCTTATCTTCTTTTCTTACTGATAATATAAATTCTAGTGAGGAAAATAGTGGTCCAGATTTTGACAAAAGCGCAAATAAAACTATACTCTTTGTTCCTATAGAGGATTTAATCCCCAACCCTGATCAGCCTCGAAAAAACTTTGAACAGAGTGATTTAAGGGAATTATCTGACACTATTAAAGTTAAAGGTATTTTACAACCTTTACTGGTTGTGAGGGATGGTAATTATAGGTATAAAATAGTGGCAGGTGAACGGCGATGGCGCGCTGCGCAATTAGCACAGATCCACGAGATCCCTGTAATTGTTAAAGACCTTACAAGTGAGGAAATTATTGAGATAGCGATTATAGAAAATGTTCAACGTGCACAACTGAGTCCTTTAGAAGAAGCAGAATCTTACTCAAATCTTTCGGAAAAATTCAAATATAAACATGAATATATATCAAAAATAATAGGTAAATCAAGACCTTATGTGTCAAACCTAATAAGACTATTGTCTCTCCCCGAGGAAGTAAAAAGATATATCAGAAGTGGGAGTCTTAGTTCTGGCCATGCAAGAGCCCTTTTAAACTCTGAAAACCCGGTAGGATTATCTAGGTTGATTATTAAAAAAGGTTTATCTGTAAGACAAACTGAGTTTCTTGCTAAGAGGAAAAATGGGGAGGATAGGAGCAAAGATAAACTAAAGTCACTGTTAACAGAAAAAGACCCTGATACTATAGATTTAGAACGATCCCTTACGGCACTTCTTAGAATTCCTGTTACCATTTCTTATGACAAAAAAAAGAAATCTGGAAAGGTACATATTTCCTATAGAAGTATTGAGGAATTAGATCTAATCTGTGGGATATTGAAATCACAAAAAAATAATTAAATCAGCAATTCTTTAATTATTTGATTTAATAAAATTCTACCCTTTGGCAATACTTTCAGGCGATTATTGGAAATTTCTATAAGCTCCAGCCCCATTAAATCATTAAGTTTATCTTTATCAAAATCAATACCAAAGATTTTTCTCACTTTTTTAAGGCTTATACCCTCTGTTAGTCTCAAACCCATTATTACATATTCTTCATAATAATCCGTATTAGAAATTAATGTTTCTTCATTAGTGAGAAGATCTCCACTAATTGCTTTTTTTAGCCATTTCTCAGGATTAACAATATTCTCATAAGAAAACCGATTCTTATCTAATTGATATCTACTGTGGCCCCCAGGCCCAATTCCTAGAAAGTTACCACACCTCCAATAATTTAAGTTATGTTTACATTCGTAACCTTTTAGAGAGAAATTTGATATTTCATAATGTTTAAGACCACTTAAGGTGCATAATTTGGTTGTACTTGAGAAGAATTTTCTAGATAAGCTTTCAGTGGGTAGGCCTTTTAATTTTCCTTTTTTAAAAAGCATACCGAATGCTGTGTTATTTTCGATGGTCAATTGATAGAGCGATAAGTGTTGGTTCCCTAAAGAAAGTGCGAATTGTAATTCTTGTTCCCAAGCTTTCAAGTCTTGATACTGTCTACCATAAATCAGATCAAAATTTACATTGTCAAAAATAGAAAGGGATGTTTTTATAGCAGATATTGCTTCTTTTGCACTGTGTAATCTTCCTAGTAATTTCAGATCTTTATCTATAAACGATTGTACACCTATAGAAATTCTATTGATACCGGCAGAGGCATAATCTCTAAACTTTTTAAGTTCTACTGAGCTTGGATTAGCTTCGAGTGATATTTCTATATTTTTTGATACTGAATAATGTTTATAAATAGTATCTATCAACTCTGATACGACTCTAGGATCCATTAAGCTCGGTGTTCCTCCACCAAAATAAATAGTCTCAATCACAGGCTTTTTAAACTTTGCAAACCATTTTTGCATATTCCTCTTATACCCGAGAAGCCAATCTTCCTGCTCAATGGTTTTTCTGACGTGACTATTGAAGTCACAATATGGGCATTTTGATTCACAAAAAGGCCAGTGAAAATAAATAGATATAGGATTAGAGTGTATCAATTACTGGTATAACATTGCTGATAGAATTTAATAAATTTCTGTAATGCTCGATAGCGATGGCTTATGGTATTTTTTTTAATAGTCTTCATTTCACCAAAAGTCATATTATGTCCAGATGGCAAGAAGATCGGGTCGTAACCGTGTCCCTTAGGCCCTCTCATGGGCCATACGATTTCGCCCGGGACTTTCGCTTCAAACACCTTTTCTATACCATTGGGAAATGTTAATACAAGAGTACAACTAAAGTGGGCTGTAAAGGGTTTTTCAGTTTTTGTTAAAGTTAGTTTATTCCATACAAGGTTCATAGCTTTTTTAAAATCTCGACCATTTTCAGTCTCTGCCCAGTCAGCAGTGTATACACCAGGTTGATTATCCAAAGCATGAACTTCCAAACCACTATCATCAGCTAAGCAAGGTAAATTAGTTGCCTGACAGGAGGTTCTAGACTTTATTCTAGCATTACCGATAAAACTAGTTTCGATTTCTTTTGGCTCTGGCAAATTAAAATCCTTGGATGAGAGTAGCTCCAAATCTGTAGTTTCTAGAATAGATCTAAACTCCTCAACTTTTCCATCATTGTGAGTAGCCAGTATAAGTTTCTTTTCAGTAAATAATGTCACAGCTTTAGAGCAGATTTTTGAGCTAGCAACAAGTCTTTTATTCCCAAATCTGCAAGATCAAATAAACAGTCAAACTCTTCTCTAGTGAAAAGAGTTTTCTCGGCTGAAGCCTGAACTTCTATTATTCCGCCAGACCCATTCATTACAAAATTTGCATCAGTGCTGATATTCGAATCTTCATTATAGTCTAAATCAAGGATTGCTTCCTCCCCTAAAATTCCGCAGGACACAGCTGCTATTTGTTCAATTATTGGGTTTTCCTTAATTTTACCATTTTTAAGTAAAAGGTTGGTAGCTTGTGTTAGTGCAACCCATCCTCCTGTTATCGCAGCGCATCTTGTACCACCATCAGCTTGAATAACATCACAGTCGATTATAATTTGTCTCTCCCCTAGTAGAACTCTATCTACACAAGCTCTTAAAGATCTTCCTATTAGTCTTTGAATTTCTAGTGTTCTTCCACCTTGTTTTCCTCTCGTAGCTTCTCTTTTCATTCTGCTATTCGTAGATCGAGGTAGCATGGAATATTCGGCCGTCACCCAGCCTAGCCCAGTTTTTCTCATGAATGATGGAACCGACTCATCAATAGTAGCAGTGCAAATTATCTCAGTATCACCACATTTGATGAGGCAAGATCCTTCAGCATTCTTATTAACACCAATTTTTATAGTAGTTGATCTTATTTGGTTGAAATTTCTATTGGATGGTCTCATAATTTTATTCTATCCCAGGTACAAGTTTAAGACTTGTTAGAGATAAATTAGTTTTTAGTAAATAGCAGATAAAGAATTATGTGGATATATGACTAGTAAGACACAAATAGACAAATTAACTGAAAGAAGTAGAGAAGTATTTAGATGTTTAGTTGAAACCTACATAAATACTGGAGAACCTGTGGGCTCTAGAACTTTAGCTAAAAGTTTAGAGGGTGATTTATCTTCCTCAACTGTCAGAAACATAATGCAAGATCTAGAAGAAACAGGTTTGCTGGGTAGTCTTCATAGTTCATCAGGTCGATATCCAACGCAGAAGGGACTGAGGTTGTTTGTGGATGGATTGTTGGAAATTTCTGATATGGGAAAGGAAACCAAAGCAGAATTGGAACAATCTATTAGAGGGGACGAAAAAGAAATTCACCCAATTTTAGATCGAGTAGGTTCTATACTTTCTGGATTAACTGCTGGAGCTAGTTTAGTTTTAGCTCCCAAAATTGAGTCAGCAATAAAGCAGATTGAATTTGTATCATTGTCAGTAGATAGGGCTTTAGTTGTTTTAGTAACATTGGACGGCCAGGTAGAGAATAGAATATTCAGACCACCTTTAGGATTAACTGTTAGTGCAATGCGAGAAGCTGGTAATTTTCTTAATTCAATTCTAGCTGGTCATACCTTAACTGAAGTTCGTGAAATCATTGTTCAGGAGATTGAACAAAATCAAAATCATTTGGATAGGATTACTCATAAGCTGATAGAGTCGGGTGTAGCATCTTGGGCGCCAGATGCTTTATCTGGTCGTGATAGACTAATTATCAGGGGTCGATCTAACTTGATTGGGGGTTTAGAAGATCAGAACGAAATAGAACGAATCAGAATTTTGTTTGATGATTTGGAAAAGAAAAGGGACTTAGAACAGTTATTAGATCTAACTGAGGAAGGTGATGGTGTTAGAGTCTTTATTGGTTCAGAGAATAAGCTTTTTTCTTTGTCTGGATCTTCGTTAGTTTTCTCCCCTTATATGAATAGTGAAAGCAAAATTATAGGAGCTGTTGGTGTTATTGGTCCAACTCGCCTAAACTATGGTAGGATTGTACCGATAGTTGATTATACCGCTCAATTAGTCGGTAAGATGATTTCAAAAAGAAATACTTGATTGTAATAAAAAATATCGAACTCCCCAAATTTAAGGAGCTAATGGTCACAATTCAACTAAACCCCTAACGAACTTATGACCTGTTAGATCTTGGACTTTTCAGGATTATTTTAATGGATAAAAAAGCTCAAAATATATCAAAGCTTATAGATAAGAATACTATTACACCTTTGATGGCGCAGTATTTGGAGATTAAGGAAAAGCATCCGACCGCCTTGTTATTTTTTAGGATGGGGGATTTTTATGAGCTTTTTTTTGACGATGCTTATCTTGCTAGTGACCTTTTAAACATAACCTTAACAAAGAGAGGAAAATTAAGTGGTCAAGATATTCCAATGTGTGGTGTGCCACACCATGCAGCAGAAAGGTACATAGAAGCGCTTATAAAAAAGGGCTTGAATGTAGCCATTTGTGAACAAATAGAAACTCCGTTTGAAGCAAAAAAGAGGGGTTATAAGGCAATAGTGAAAAGGGGTGTAATAAGGATAATTACTCCAGGCACCCTAGTAGAAGATAATCTATTGAAAAAGAATGCAAATAATTTTCTTCTGTCTATAAATGAAGTTCGTGGAGATATTTCAATAGCTTGGACTGATATATCTACTGGTAATCTTTCAGTGAAAGCAATTTCTTCTGAGGAATTAGGTTCATTCATGGAGCGCATAAGGCCTAGTGAAATATTAATTTCCGAAAATTATGCCCAAGAAAATCTGACGAAATTAAGAGAAAGGTATAAAGTTTCCGTTTTGTCTAGTGCAAGCTTTAATACTAATAACTCTCAAGAAAAATTAATGAATCATTATGGAGTAAAAAGTATCAGCAGCTTTGGTAGCTTTTCATATTCTATGATAGGAGCTTTGGGATCAATTCTGGACTATCTGCTAATTACTCAGAATGGAGATAATATTCAATTATTAAGGCCTCGCATAGAGAGCAATAGATCAATATTAGAGATTGATCAGCATACAAGGAAAAATTTGGAAATTAACAGCTCCTTATCGGGAGAAAAGGAAGGATCCTTAGTCAGCATTTTAGACAAGACCATGACTAGTTTTGGTTCAAGGCTTTTAGAACAAAGAATAAATGCTCCTTTAACAGAAATAAAACTTATTCAACAAAACCTCTCACTTACTGAGTTTTTCTTTGAAAATCTGAGCATTTCTAATTCTTTTAGGAAACAATTATCAAGTTGTCCTGATTTTGAAAGAGCTTTGTCTCGAATATCTTTTTATCGGAATAGTTATCAAGACTTAATAATTTTAAAAACAGGCATTTTAGTAACTTTCAAAGTAAAGAACCTTTTTAGAAATATTGACAAAACTGTACAGCTGCCTGGAAAATTGACCCTTTTATTAGGGAAAATATATGACTTTGAAGATACGTTAAAATTTCTAAATAGCGCTTTGAGTGAGGAACCATTAAAGATTGCTAATAAAGTGAGTCATATAAATAAAGGCTATAATTCGGAGGTAGATGATCTTAGAGCTTTACTAGATCAAAGTGAAAACTTTGTCAGAAAATTGGAAAGCGAGTTAATATTAAAGACTAAAATTTCAAGTTTAAAGATTAAGAAAAACAATGTTTTGGGCTATTTTATAGAGGTGACACCTAAAAATGCTAACTTAATTTTCGATAGTGAGCAAAATAAAGATTTTATCCACCGCCAAACTACTGCTAACAGCGTTCGTTTCAACACTAAGGAACTAATTTCTTTAGAAACCCAAATTAATTCAGCTACATCAAGATTTGAGGAGCTAGAGAATCAAATTTATAAAGAGATTCAAGAAGAAATTTCAAAACTCAGGCCAGAGATAAGACGTGCTTGCTCTATCCTTGGGGAGTTGGACTGTTATTCAAGTTTAGGCGTCGTCTCACAGGAAAAAAATTGGGTTAAACCAAAAATAGTGGATCAAAAAGTTCTAGAAATATCTGAGGGGCGTCATCCAGTAGTAGAAAACTTTACTAATAGAAAAAGAAAGGCATCCTTTATTCCTAATAATTGTAACCTAAATGCTAGGTCTCTGATGAATTTAATTACCGGTCCTAATATGGCTGGGAAGTCAACTTTTTTAAGACAAAACGCATTAATAATTATAATGGCTCAGTCAGGTAGTTTTGTTCCGGCTAAGCAAGCTATAATAGGCTTAACGGATAGAGTTTTTTCTCGAATTGGCGCGTCAGATGATTTATCCGAGGGTCATTCAACCTTTATGGTTGAAATGCTAGAAACAGCAATCATTCTCAATCAGGCGACAGAGCAGTCATTTGTGATTTTGGATGAAATAGGTAGGGGTACTTCAACGTTTGATGGATTGTCTATAGCTTGGGCAACATTAGAGCATCTCCACAATCATAATTGTTGTCGAACATTGTTTGCTACTCATTATCATGAACTAACAGTTCTTACAGACCGTTTAAGTCTATTATCCAATAGGACTGTAAAAATAAAAGAATTTGATGGTGAATTGGTCTTCCTCCACCAAATAGTTGAGGGCTTTTCCAATCATTCTTTTGGTATTAAGGTGGCAAATTTGGCGGGAATACCGAAGGAGGTGACGAAAAGAGCAGCAGAAATTTTAAAAGACTTAGAAAGCAAAGCTGAGTTTGGGGTAAATGAAAAAGAAATAGTAGGGAACCATATTCTGAGAGAGGAAAAAGATACTCAAGATACACTTCACCAATCTGACACTTTCGATTTTATCCAGTCTCTAAATATAGATGAAGTTTCACCAAAAGAAGCTTTACACTTGCTTTATAAGATTCAGAAAGATCTTAAGTCATAATACAAAACTATTCACCGTTATTAAGGTCTTCCTTATTTTCTTTTTGTACTAAACCTTTAACCCTGTCAGGGTTTCCTGAAGAAACTGCAACCTGTGCGGCTCTTAAAAGCCTATCGCTAATGGAAAACCCTATAGATAAAACTTGCATTATGCTATTTTTCTCAACAGAATCTGACGGTGCTTCAAACATAGCTTGGTGAAGCTTTGGATCAAACTTCTCACCTATA